>ENA-OQAS01000518-OQAS01000518.1-human-gut-metagenome-genome-assembly--contig:-NODE-518-length-19836-cov-2.211325_pt1 | contig 19836 bp, 25 predicted proteins | sample MGYA00242733_ERZ504523 | MGnify/ENA primary metagenome ERZ504523 (study PRJEB26092, sample SAMD00036239) | human gut metagenome | host: Homo sapiens | study: EMG produced TPA metagenomics assembly of...
GCTCTTTCTTCTTAATAATCGCCTCAACTTCATCAACACCTGTTTCAGCTACATCTGCGATCTGATCCAATGTATAACCCTTTTTATACATATTCAGAATAAACTTTTCGCTTGTTTTTTCAGTAGCTCTTTCAGTAGCTCTTTCTTCAATTCCTGTACTCAGATTACACATAATTCTCACATCCTCTCTAAATTCTTGACTGATTGGAATATTATATTCATGTTCTATAATATCCAATTTTTCCTGTTCTTTCAATTCGCCTGAAAGCAAAGTCCCAATCAGGCGGTGCATTTCATATTTTTCATCATGTTCCGGAATCTCATTTGTGATTCCTATTAACACAATATTTAACAGATCGAGATTACCTTTCCAGTTACATGGTTTTAACATCTCATCTTTTGTCAAATGGATGTGGCTTAAGCTGTTATCATCCATGTTCATACATATCCATATGCTGAATACCTGCTTAATGTCGTCGTAGTTAGTATTTACAAAATCTCTTTCCTTTTGTGACGAAATCAGCCTACTCACATAAAAGATTGCCCGATTTAAAATTTTATATTCCGTCGGCTCATCCTTCTGAGCCTCAATATTCACAATAATCTGCGAAGTCATTTTTTGTGTCATCTACGGATGGCATGCGGACATAAAAAATAATATCAAATCTGACTAATCCTTCATTAATTTCAGCATTTTCCGTATTAAGACCTACGATACGCTGTCCTGCAGCATCTGTTTTTTCCATATTTGCTAATCCCGGCTCAACCGGAACAACGCTAATACTCGGTTCGCCTTCGATGTATTTCACAACATCTTCCGGCTTCATTCCTTTAAATTCATCGACTGTTTTCACCAGAATATGTGCTAATATACTCTTCTGTGCCAGTAACCTTTTAACACGAGTATCATATTGTGCCTTATCTCCTGCTGCATTCACAGCATTTGCTATTTCTGTATTCAAGTCGGCATCCCTCCTTTTGTATTGTGCATAACACTTCTAAGATTCCGCAAAAGGCTCTCTGCCTCAATATCATTATAAGCGAGGAACTTTACGGAATCAACTGAATTTTCTATGAACTTTTTCATACCTAAAGAAATACCAGAATTTTCAAAAAGTATAGGAACAATCAAATGGTATTTGTCAAGCAGAAAAAGAAAACCATGCGATATAAAAATTTTAATTTCTTTAAATTTACCATAAGAGCTGTTTGTCGAAATCCGCGCAGATATCAGGATCAATAAAAGAGCCATCCAGATGGATGACTCTTTTATCTAGTGCTTATTTAATTGATCGTGCAAGCGCTACCGTTTCAGCATCTATGCTTCCCACGGAACTGGTGTCAGGCACCTCGTTCCCTTTTATAAATGACCGGCACATCATATCCGAAAGTTTTCTTTCCATTCACTTCCATACTTCTGACACCTCCAGACATGTCTCCGAGAATCTCTCCCATAACCGGAATGTCATCACAGGGGTAAACTGACTCACACTTCCCCCTTCCCAGACACCATCCTTTTCCTGATACAATGCCGGGGTAAACTTCTCAGATCTTTTCAGGTCACTATATTCTACGTTCTTCATGAAAGCATAAGAAAACGTATTTTTGTCTTCTCCTGCCGGAATTTCGTAGGAAGAAAGCATAATTCCACCATCACAATCCGTAATAAGAAATAAATGCGGTGATGCATGGCATTTTCCATCCGTCTCATAATAACTTTCTTCTACAATAAATATTCCGGTAAAATTTTCCGGAATATTATTTATCTTATCATTACAGACCGTATTCACATGTCGGGCATACGGAAATAATTTTCCTGCAGATTTCATTTCTGTAAATTGTTCTCTGTTATCAAAATGTCCCGTCATAAGCTTTACAAATTTTTCCATTTTCATTATAATGCCCTGCCTCTATAATATTTTTGTTTTTAAAATAACAGTTGTAGTCCCATTGCAATCATCCACATATATGCACAGGTTTTTGGAATCATTAATAATCCCACCTTTGGTTTCGTTTTACTGAATAAAGTAACCGGCAGATAACAGCCAAAAGAAAGAATGATCGCCGCAACCATTCTTGTCATACCATACCCATTTGCATTCCCGGAAATGATATACAGAATAATCACTCCGATCCCCGTCACCGCAAAGACACCATTTCTGGCAATTGATAATTTCATATTTCCTTCATCTGTACACCAATTGTTCTGTGGAAACATGCATATCACAATTCTGACAACCGCTGATATCCACACGACCGCTTCCACTATTGTCGGTATTATCATTTCCGGAAATGTAATTTCCAGACATACATTAAAATAATATAAAACACCGTCATTGTAACAGACGATACCTGCAATCCAATTCCCAGCTGCCTCTTTATCTTCTCATCGCTTCCACGCACTGCCCTTATAATTCTTGGCACCAGATGAAAAGCATCCCCTCCGCAAAGTGTCAATGTTAATATTCCATAAAGTACAAATAAGATATTTCCTTTTGAAAATGTAAAAAATAAAATTGCGGCAACGAAATCGAAAATCAGATACGCAGCATCAAAGATTGCTTCCATCACATCCGGAATCTGTGGTTTGTAATTGTTCTCTTCCATCCTTTTAATCCTGCTCCTTTTCCATCAATTGACTGTAAAACAAATGATTTCCGGTACTCTTCATATCCAGGGATTCGTTTTCATTCGTTTTTTCCTTGTATTCCCTTAAATGTTCTTCCGCATTATTGCAGATCCGGTCAAATATCTGGATACACATGTGCTTTTCTTCTTCTGTCAATCCGCTCAAAACATTTCCTGCAAACTGTTTCTGTGCGTTAATTCCTGCCGCCACTATAAGTTCCGCCCGATCCAGCAGAATAATCTCTACATGCTTTTTATTATCCTTACTTTGTATTCTTTCAACCAGTCCTTTATTTTCCAATTTTCAACGACGTTGAAACATGGGATTTCGTTGATTTTCTACCTTACTATTTCTGCTGCGGTATTGTGATGCGGATTATTATGAAGGAACATAAGTATATCGTATTCCATCTGTGTCAGCCCATACCGGTCACATACCTCTCCGGAAAGCAATTCATAATAACTTGTAATTGTTTTATGCTTATCCCAGAAGTACATCTTCTCTTCCTCCTATAATCGTTCTTTTTAGAACGATTATAAAGGAATGTTTCCGGTATGTCAAATGTTTTTGCTAATATGCCTTCGCCTTTAATGTTCCAATATATTCCCCATTATTATAAACAAACGGTCCGGCTTCTCCCTCTTCTCCGAAATATTCCGGTCTCAATGACAGAATATTGAGCAATTCATCCACCGTCTTCACCTTTGTTGCCTGATATGGTTGTTCAAATGCAATCTTTTCTACAAATAAGTAATCGTCCCTGTCCTTTATCAGGATACCTGTATGACCCACGAAGTAACATCCGAATACGGGTCATATATCACGATACTAAGGAGCGATATCCTGTCACTGTCTATTTGAAATCCATAATGTTTCCAACTATCCGAAAATGCTGTTTCCGGATGTTTTTTATCCGCAACACTCTTTTCTCCATAGAGTGTGGTAAACATATCCCGGTTCTCTTTTATGGTTTCATACCTTTCCACATTATCTATTGCTTCTGTATCAAACATTAGATAAGTACCTTCATAATTGTCTTCCGTTGATTCTGCATGAAGCAGACCATCCAGTAAGAGAAAGGCTGTCATTCTGCAGTCCGTGTCGGAGTAATCATGATTCTGTTCCCAGCCATCCATACATTTGCCGATATCTGCTTTCATGTTTTCCGGATCAGACCAGACATCCTCAAGCTTTGCATTCTTCCCGGCCGAATCCGCAAAATCAGTTACCCATTCCCGGAATGTATCTACATGGGAAGCTCCTACGGTATCCAGTTCTTTGCAAATTTCTGTAATGGTATGGTTTCCTCCCATATAAGTTGCAGCCGGTATCTTCTGTTTCTGTGCACATGCCCCCAGCATCAGGCACAAGAGCATAACAACAGCTGATAATTTCATTGCCGTTTTGGTTTTATTCTGCCTGTTCCATAGATTAAACGCTCCGCCACAAAACATCCTGCCAATTATAACTGTGATCCGTTTCTTCCTCATCCATAAACCTCTTTCTTATGATCCGCATATTTTACATATTTTTTAAGATTACCTTACGGTTTCATTTATGTAAATAGTATGGTTTCAAAATTAAAGAAATATTTATTTTTATTGCTCTGTTTGTGGAACATTCAGCAACGCTTTCGGCAGATATCACATCTGTCCTGAAAAGCAAAGTAACCGAATGAATTGCTTCTTATGCCACATGGATTCAGGCTTTATTCGGAAATGTTTTGTTATTCTTTTTTACTCCGTCTCCCTCAGCCGCTCCACAATCGTCTGCTTTCCAACCACACAATAGACCACAAGCGGAACCCCCGCGCCGATCACGGTAAAGATCAGTGCCGCAAGCACGACCGGACCGATGGTATACTGAAACCGGAAAAACCAGAACATTTTTTCAATCATCTTTCCCATAAACGCTCAGATGCCACAACAAGAATAAGCGAAATGACAATCGCCGCAAACGTATACAACAGTCCCTCATACACAAGCATCCGCTTCAACTGGTGTCTGGTCATTCCAACCGACTGCAGCACAGCAAACTCCCTGCGCCTTGCAATCATCCCCGTGAGGATGGCATTCAGGAAATTTAATGTTCCGACCACGGCAATCACACCGGAGAGAACACCTCCAAGCAGCAGAAACATCCCACGGAACGAATCAAACTCTTTTTCGTAGGAAAATTTCGATTCATAGCTGTACAGCGGCTCGACCTGTTCCGTATAATTTTTCAAAAAACTTTCCATTGCTCTTGCACTCTGATTGTTTTTCATATCAAACATCATATGCATGACATCTTTTGTCCCGGTATCTTTGATAAACGTATCGCTTCCAAGCACAAACTGCGGTGATCCATAATACCGGCAGCTCATCGCGGAAGGCACCAGAATCTCCGCCACCACCGTATAGGTTTTTTGTGTATAATCATCTGCTTCCACGTCACATGCACCTTCGTAGCTGTCAATCTCTTCCTCCGGGATCTCTTTTCCAGTCTCTGCATTAAAATATTTCCAACTGTTTACATACCTGAGTGTCACCTGATCGCCCACCCCGGCCCAGTTACTGTGATCAACTTTTTTGTCATAATCATCCTGCATATAGACTGCCGCAATGGCATTCTCCTGATCCAGTGACGCGACATCGCCTTTGAGCACCTTTACTTTCTGAAGCGGGAATGCATCCATTCCATACAACTGAATATCGTCATAATAACTGCCATCATCTGCCTGTTCCTTCCAATTGAAATAACCCTTTTCCTGCTCTTTTGTCATGGTATGTCCCATGGATGTAAAATACGCCAGCATATCTTTTTTCTTTATTTTTTCCAAAACCCAGGTTGTCTGCCCGTAGACACACCCACTCTCTTTGATGCCATTTTGCGCGAGCACGGTCTGCATTGCAGAATCTTCCACCGCTTCATCGGAAAAACGAAATCGTTTCTGCACGTTAAAATAATCCGCATTGGCAAACACAAAATCGCTCACACAGAAGTGTTTCAAATACAGATCCATATCAAATCCGTTTACAAACATAACGGTCAGATTTAAAAGAACAACCGCAAGGGAGAGGGAAATGACAACAAGAACCGTTTTCTTCCGGTTTCGTCCCACATTTGCCCATGCCATACGCCCCAAAGACGCCGGCTTTTTTGCGGTTTTTGCTTTTTTTCGGCCACAGTCTGCCTCCGTATAGCGCACCGCTTCGACCGGGGATACCTTTGCAGCGATCCGCCCCGGCTTATTGCAGGATAAAAATACGGTGACCAGTGAAAAAAGTGCTGCTCCCACAAATACCCACGCATGCAATTTTATAACCGCTGTCGTGTAACTCGTCTGTGCCATGACAGCCGGTGCCAGTCCCACGCCGATTCCAAATCCCAGAAGAAGTCCCGCTGGGATTCCAATGCCTGATAAAAGGACTGCCTGCAGCCGGATGATCCGCTTGAGCTGCGCCCGGTCATGCCGATCGTTTTTAACAGTCCGTAGAAACGGATATCGTTGGTGACGGAAATCTGAAACACATTGTAAATGACCAGATAGCCGGTAAATACAATGAGCACAAGCAATGCCACAATGGCTGCAATGCTTTCCAGATTCAGATTGCTGCTCGACTGCGCACCGGTATATCCCCAGTTTACACCAAATGCAATATAGCCCGGTCTGGAAGCATCTTCTGACTGAAATCCACAGTCTCTGATCACCTGCCGCATATCTTTTTCGATATGAAGTGCATTCCCAAACATAACGTCAAGTGACCATTTTCCACTCTCTTCATCCTCCCCGATATCCACATGCTGCAATGTCTTTTTCACATAACTTTCCGGCACGATCACATTGCTTGCCTGGGAAACTCCGTTGTAATCCCACCAGCCGGAGAGAACAACTCCTGCGTCACCGTTTTCGGTTCTGACTGACCTCCTCCGATCTGATACGTCACGGTAAATTTGGTGCCGATTTTTGGCTGTACTCCTAACAGTTTTAACACCCGGGTATCTGTCATCGCCTCATTGCTTCCCTCTTTTGGACGATGTCCGTGCGTTGGTGTGCAAAAATAATGTTTTACTTCATGCGCATCCATATAGCTGACTTCCACCTGTGTCTTGCGAAATGCATCCCCGGTTCCCTTTCCTAAAAACAACCGCGCACCTGTCTCCCGAATGAGCGGATCTTTTTTTAAGGTTTCCATCTGTTCTTCCGTCAGTTTCTTAAAAGACCCGTGCGCATCGCCTCCGGCCATAAGAAAGTTGGACTGCTGGAACGAATCATTGATGGAAATTGCAATCGTAAACAGCGCGGTAAACAGCATCGTGGTCAGCATAATTGCAATCACAGCGATCCGGTTTCTCATTCTCGAAGCCCGCAGACTGCGCACGGCAACGGTACGCACGCAGGCACGGTTTTTTACCTGCATCATAATGCCTCACCTGCTTTCCCTGTCACAATCCGTCCATCCTCGATACGAATGATCCGGTCTGCGAGCTGTGCGATCTCCTCGTTGTGTGTGATCATCACAATGGTCTGCGCAAATTTGGTGCTGGTTGTTTTGAGCAGCCCCATCACATCCTGTGAGGTACGGCTGTCGAGATTTCCGGTCGGTTCATCTGCTAATAAAATCGCCGGTTTGGCTGCGAGTGCCCGCGCGATCGCCACGCGCTGCTGCTGTCCTCCCGAAAGCTGGTTTGGCAGCACGTTTAATTTTTCTTTCAGTCCGAGTGCCTCTGCAATCTCCACGATAAATGCATTGTCCACGGTTTTTCCGTCAAGCTGCAATGGCAGCACAATGTTTTCATAGACAGACAGCACCGGAACTAAATTAAAGGACTGAAAGACAAATCCGATTTTTCTTCTGCGGAAAATCGTCAGTTCTTCATCCTTTAATGCAAAGATGTCCTTGCCGTCCACATAGACTTTGCCGGATGTTGCCCGGTCGAGTCCGCCAAGCATATGTAAAAGCGTCGATTTTCCTGATCCGGAGGTTCCTACCACCGCGACAAATTCTCCGTTTTCCACCGACAGGTTTACCCCCGCCAGCGCGTGCACGGCGGTCTCCCCCGTGCCATACTGTTTTTTCAAATCTCTGGTTTCCAAAATGACCATCCTGTAATCTCCTTTTGCTCCTGATTTGGCATTTCCTGCCTTCTTTTAAGATTGTCGCACAGAATTCTTTCGAGAATCTGTCCCGGAAACAAAAGATTCTTACAGTTTTGACACAATTGCCGTTGGAAAATACAGCCCAAACGTTGAGCCTTCCCCCGGCGTGGACGAAAGCCGGATATATCCGCCCTGCTGCTGCATGATAAAACGTGCTAGATACAGTCCGATCCCCACACCGCTCTTTTCGGCAACCGCGTTTCCCCTGTAAAAACGCCCAAATACCGCCGCATGCTCCTCCTCACCGATGCCGATTCCCGTATCCGTCACTTCCACGCAGGCAAACAGTTCATAGGAACAGAGTTTTATGGTAATCCCTCCTGTGTTCGTATATTTGATCGCATTATCGAGAATATTTCCCAGTGCTTCCATGGACCATTTCTTATCAAAGTACGCATAAACCGGTGCGTCTTTCTCTGCTTTTTTCGTCCCGGAAACGCAATCGCAAGTCCTTTGGCGGCTGCTTTTTCCCGGTAACTTTCCATACCGTCTACCACCAGTTCTGTCAGCGGCTGCCGGATTGGATGCAACACAAAAACGCCTGTCTCAAGCCTTGAAAGTTTGACAAGCGCATCCATTAAAAACTGTAATTTTTCACTCTGCTGCCGCAGCTTTTTACGGAATCCTGTGCTGCTTCCCCCAGCGGTTCTTCCTCCAGCAGTTCCGTATACAATAAAATATTCGAAAGCGGCGTCCGCGTCTGATGGGAAATATCTGCAATCAGTTCCTTGATTTTTTCCCTCTCCACGTCTATGCTTCGCACCGAAAGTTCCGATGCCGCCAGATACTGCGCCAGACGGTTTTCCAGCGACGACTGCCGCGACTCATCAAATGTGGTCTCGGAAAAGGTGCCGTTTATCGCCGCCTCAAGCATATCGGAAAGTCCATCCATCACCTGTTTCTGCCGGTGTCTGAAGAAAAGTGCTGCTGCAAGCACACTCCCTGCCGCAAGCAATATAATTACAAAATATCCGATCATACTTCCCATACATATCCGATCCCATACACGGTCCGGATCTGCTCCTTTGCCTGTAATTTATCCCGCAGCCGCTTGATGGCAACCGAAAGCGCGTTTTCATCCACGTACACCGCGCCATCGGTCCAGATGCGATCCATCAAAGTTTCCCGCGGCACGGTCATCCCCGCATGCTGCACAAGAAGTGCCAGAAGTTTCTGCTCGGTTTTACTTAACTCCACTTCCTGTCCGCTTACGGTAAAACGCATATTTGTAAAATCAAACTTCCAGATACTGCCCTCCAGATCTGTGTGTTTTGTGTGTTTTCTTTCTGCATCTGCACCGTCCGGTTCCGAAGCTGGGTGTTTACCCGCGCCCGGAGTACCGCCAGACTGAACGGCTTTGTGATGTAATCATTTGCTCCCTGCTCCAGTCCGCTTACAATATCCATTTCCAGATCGTTTGCCGTAAGTAAGATCACCGGAAGATCCGAGGTTCTGCGGATCTCCTGCAGCAGATCAAAACCGCTTCCATCCGGCAGATTTACATCGAGAATCAGCAGATCTGTCTGGTTCTGATGCAGATGCTGTCTGGTCTCCTGTATATTTTTACAGCATAGCACCTGCCGGTTTTTCTCCTGTAATGCGCGCTGCAGTCCCTGTGCGAGTGCCATATCGTCTTCCGTGATCAGAAGATGCATGATTTTTTCTTCCATTGGTTTCTTCCTGTTCTGTTTAGTTTTGTTGCGGGATTTGTTTCAATCCTGCAAAAAGACGGAGCTTAACGCTTATTGCTTTTTATCATTTTCAATCACACAGGAATGTTCTTTCGTCTTCTTATCATAATTGATTCCTACGAGCAGAATATTTCCTGTATATGGCTCTAACGATTGCGGATACTTTCTGTCTTTTATCTGTTGTAAGGCGGTATCCGCAGTTTTATTCCATTTCAGTTCCACAACCAGTGCCGGATAATCAGCTTTATATTCCGGTTTTGGAATATAAACAAATCCGCAAAACCACGGCCGGTCGGCAATTCCCGGATGGTTTAAAATAATACTGCATGGAACTTAAGTATGCGATCGTAAGTACACTGCTGAGCGAATTTTCATCATGGTACATAATCGTTGAAGAATACCCGGTATGAATTTTCTCAATCCCCTTTGCAACCTCCATTCCATCTTTTTCCAGCGTTGCATCTAATAACGCTGACGATTCTTTTTGAAATGTCACCATCTCATTCCACCTGGTACGTTTCACTGCATGATTTAACTCGTGCCGGATTTCTTCATTCGGAATAAAAACATGCCGGCTGTCCTGATCATAAGCCAGATATCCCAAATGAATCAGGTACGTAAGCACATCATCCCGATTTGCAAAACTTACCGTATCATTCTGAAAGGATGTCACATCCACTTCTACGGATGCGCCCGACAACATCTCGATAATTGCAGATTTCAAGCCATCAAAATCCATGTTGATCAGTGGCACAATTGCCTCATAGCTTCCGGTATTTGACCAATAACTTTTATACTTCCATTTAACATAACACTGACAACGGCCTTCGGATTATATACCTGATAATCCTCTAATAAATAGCCATCATACCAGGATTTCACCTGTTCATAACTGCATCCGTATTGTTCACACAGTCCGTGGACTTCTTCTTCTGTAAACCCGACGTAAGGAGCCATCCGTCCTGCATCGAGCATGGTAAACTCTTCAAAATTGTTGAGCGCTGACTGCGTTTTTAATTTCTTAATCGGTAAAATTCCCGTCAAATATGCTAACGCAATGTATCTGGAAGGTTCTGTGCCTTTAAACATTCCTCTGAGAAAATCAATATATGCCTCCTGCAATGTATGATTCTGTGCCTCATCTCGAATCAAAACATCCCACTCATCAATGATGACAACAAATTTATTGCCCGTAGCCACTTTGATATAGGACATTGCCCCATAAGCAGTCCTGACCGCATCCGGAATGATCTGTCCGTATGCTTCCCTCAGTTCCTGTAAAATTCCCTCATTGATATAATCTACAACATGATCTGTATCTTTGGCATCCATCATGCACCACTGTACATCAAAATGAATCACATCATACTTATTAAGATTCTTTTCATATGATGAAACTGTACTTATCTCATAATTTTTAAAGAGCTCTTTGGAATCACAGCCCCTGCTGTAATAAGCGGAAAGCATGTCTGCAGTCATGGACTTTCCAAAACGTCTCGGACGGCTGTTACAGATAAATTTTGATGTGGTATTTATCACCCGGTTGGTGTATTCCAGCAAACGGGTTTTATCAATATAAATTTCTGAATTGACTGCCTCTGAAAAAGCCCCATTATCTGGATTCAAAAATCTTCCCATAAGTACCTCCAAAAATAATCCGCTATACTATGCATCTAGTATAACGGATTACGCTTAAAAAAACAATTATATTGCCGAGTCCCGATACCCCATACCGTTTTACTCACACGCAATATAGATGTCCATGCTTTCCCCATTCGTCTCATAGCATGGAATCACTCCACTTTCGGTGTGAACCAGCCCATTCACTCTCATAAAAGAATCAAGTGTCTGGTATGCAGACGGTATCGTAACAAACGGATTCTCAAACCTTCCGGTTGTATTCCCACCGGAAGAACCCAGACAGCCGTGCTCTTTTGCCACAAGCTGCATATTATAAATCAGGATTGAAATAAACTTTTGAGGCAATGACAACTATTACAGGTAATCCCCGGACACCTCCAGATAACTCCGCTTCCCCATGCCTCCACAAGTCCCATTTGACTGAATATGTTGGCAATACCTTTATTCCGGATAAATTTACAGATAGGTATCTTCAAACTGACCTACCGGAATCGGCTTTGAAAAATAATACCCCTGATAAATTCCGCATCCCATCCGGGTAAGCTCATCAATTTGCTCCTTTGTTTCAACGCCCTCCGTGATAACGGAAAGACCAAGTGTTTTGGTGAGTGAAATGATCGTATTTATAATGGACATACTTCTCTCTATGCGTTCCGGCCGGGTTGTCCTTAAAAAGCCCATATCTATTTTCAGCACATCCACATCCATATCCTTTAGCGTATTAAATGAAGAATAGCCGCTTCCGAAATCATCTATTTCCACCTGAAAGCCGGATTTCCTGAACCGTTCAATCATTTCAAGTTCCCCTGCGGTTCCGGTCATAATTGCGGTTTCCGTAATTCCAGTTTCAGTGTGGAAGGAATGATTTTATAGGTTTCAACAAGACTGGTAATTGTTTCATATACATCCATATAGTAAAAGTCCTTGGTCGAAATATTTACGGATATATACAGATCGTCCCGCCCGTCTTTCTGCCATTGTGCAAGTTTTTGTACGGCAAGTTCCCACACAAACCGGTCAAGCCGGTAAATCAGACCTGTTTTTCAAAAACTTCAATAAAATCCCCCGGAAAAATCAGACCGCGTTTTGGATGCTGCCATCGGACAAGAGCCTCTGCCCCCAGTAATTTTCCTTCCGATGTCACCTGTGGCTGTAAATACATGCAGAACTGTTTTTCGGCAAGTGCTTTATCAAAATCACCCACCAGCTGCTTTTCGGCAACGGTATCATGAAATATCGTGTCGCTATAGTATGCAATTGATTTATCATAGTTTTCCCCCAGTGTCTTTATTGCAAGATTGGCTTTATCACACATAATGGATACTTCTTCATTCCGGTCTGTGATTTCATAAACACCGACATAAATATGAAGATGATACAGGTCATTGTTAAATGCATGCCCCATGGTCTGTATCGCATCCATAAAATCCTGCTCTTTAAATTCTTCTTTTGGGATGCATATTGCAAATTTGTCACCACCGGTGCGTCCATAGACACTCCCTTCCCCACATTGTGCTTTAAGAAGATCTGCCTCCATTTTAAGGACTTCGTTTCCTTTTTCAAGACCAAAGAGATCATTGACCAGTTTAAAATCCTTGATATTGGAACAGATCAGCAGCCACTCTTTATCCGGATTCTCATTTAAAATTTCCGATGTTTTCTGGGCAAAATAATTCTTATTATACAATCCGGTAAGCGTATCATGTGTTGCAAGGTATTTTTCTTTCTCAAACGCAATATGTTTCTCCGTATTATCAATCAGATTCAGGAAAAAACCTATATATTCATTCTTTTTATCAAACAGTTTTCTGTATTCGATATCGAAATAATACGTTTTGTTGTCAATAATGGTTTGACCACTCCATTCAAGGGAGGCCGAATTGTTGGTGTCATGTTCTTTTATCCAGCCTGTACATCCTCCGAGATCCCGGAAAGGGAATCCAGTGAACTGTTAAATATTTTCAATGCACGCTCATTGGCATACACACATTCGTTATTTATATCAAAACATATCACAGCGTTATTCATTTCATTTACAACGATGGACAGTGTTTTATCTACAAGTTCACGCGAAGAACGGTACAGCGTCAGGTAACAGATCAGTATTGCTGCGCATACAAAAAAGGAAGCGACACATCAATCGGAAATTCTGAAATTCCACATATAAATTTTGATACCGTGATCACACATATTAACACAAGTATCGGCAAATATTTCTTACGGTAAAAATCCGGTATCTGTATAATTTTGATGATAAACGATGCAATAATACAAACTACCAGACCATATGCAAACACATAGTGAAAGTAAAAAATAATGGATTTGTCGGCTACATGATACATATCAAAATTCGGGAATCGCACGGTTTCTATCGTAAATACGTTATGAAAAATTATATTTAAAAACAGTAAAATTCCATCCAGATATGCAATTATGAAACACCCCTTTTTAAACGGTGAAACCTCGTGAAAAACACGTGTATACTGCTGGGAATACTGCAATACATATATCAGCATCAGATCAAAGGAAAACCGATAAAGTGCTTCCATTATATAAGAAAATGTTTCATTTCCTGAAAAAGTAGACAAACCATTGCTAAGGATCGTAACAATTGCAAAATGAGGCATTTCACAATGGAAGATGCCACATCACTTTTTATTTTTCTGGAATATTTGATACAAATAAGAATTGGTACTATCATCAGGCATAATAAGATCATATAAAGTTTATCCATGAAGACGTTAAACCTCCATTTAATAATAATTTTTATAACACTCCTGTTTTAGGGTAACTCCCTTATTATTTATAATAACCTAATTTCACCAGATTGTCTAATATAATTCCATTTTCCCTATCCTGAAATATGGTAAAAAGGACGATATGATTTCTCATATCGTCCCTTATCGCCCTCTGTATGATTTTAGAAATCTGTTAATGTAGCAGCTCTCTTTTCTAAGAATGCTCCCATGCCTTCCTTCTTGTCATGTGTATCATTGACAACGCCAAACAGGTTAGCCTCCATCTCAACAGCGTTCTTGATATCCATGTCATAACCATTGTTGATTGCACCTTTGCAACAGATACGGCATAGCTTCCCTTAGAAATAATCTTTGCTGCCATAGCCTTTGCAGTTGGCATAAGTTCTTCCTTGGCAACTACTTTATTTACCAGGCCGATACGGTATGCTTCGTTTGCATCTACATTGTCACAGGTAAAGATCATTTCTTTTGCACGTCCCATACCTACCAGACGGGCAAGTCTTTGTGTACCACCGAATCCAGGAATGATTCCAAGACCACACTCTGGCTGTCCGAAGATTGCATTCTCACTTGCGATACGGATATCACATGCCATAGAGATCTCACATCCTCCGCCTAATGCAAATCCGTTCACTGCAGCGATAGTAACCTGACGCATATTCATCAGTTTAAAGAATGGCTCAGAAGCTTGATTCCGAATGCACGTGCTTCCGGAGCTGTGAAGTTTACCATCTCAGCAATATCTGCACCAGCTACGAATGACTTGAACTCGTTGCCCTTCTTATCCGGACCGCCGGTTAAGATGACTGCTTTGATATCATCGTTTGCTTCAATCTCGCTTAAGCATACGTTTAACTCATCCAGAGTCTCACTGTTTAATGCATTTAATGCTGCTGGTCTGGAGATTGCTAATACAGCGATTCCGTCAGCTACTTCCAGAGTTAAATTCTTGAACTCACTCATTGTATAAATCCTCCTAATCCTAAATGTCTTTCGTAACGGTATATGTACCTGATTGTCACGAATTATCGACAGTTTCATATGGGATAATCGTAACACTTTGTCAAAAATTTGTCAATCCTATAAGTGCCTGTAAACGCAGAAAAACAGCCGGATTTCCGACTGCCTTTCCTCTGTGCTATGCAACTCTGTGCTGCATACGATTTTTCAAAAACAAATAATCAATACCATCCACACCTGTTTATTGACCAGCACAATATTCTCAATGTCTTTTGCAGTATCAATCTTACTGCTTAAATACTTATCATGCATCTTCTGAATATAATCAAACAGTGCCTCCTGGCTGGCAAACTGCCGATGCCCGCATTCATTCAATGCCTTCGGTGCCTCCGTCTTTAAAAAAGCGCGGAGTTCATGTTTGAGATGTTCTTCATAAGCACAGTGTTCTTTAAATCCTCCCGGATAAATCTTATTGTGCGGAAAGGTAAAATAATCTGCTACGTAATGCGTGATCTCCCCCAGGTTCATGTAATACATCCGTTTCCGTTTGGGAAAACGGTTCTCTTTTCCATGGATCAATGCATCTATATCCTTCCTGAGTTTTGGAAATGTACCGGTAATCTCATGCCGTTTATAGATAAAAGATGGCTTACAATCCGGCAGGACACTTCCAATATAAAACGACAGCCAGTGTTTTTTCAGCCCTTCGTCCTCTGTGTTTGCTACAATATAACGTGCCAGTGAAATATGTGACTTCTTTCTCATGTTTTCCGTCCATCCTTTCTGAAATGGCTTTTGTGCTGTAACAATTTCCCTGTCATCATCATATATCCAGGGCTTCAAAAAAACAAGAGAAATTTTGGTAAATATCACTGGAAATTTTTGAAAAAACAGCCCGCTACTTCTCGTTCATCTGTTTCATATAAGTAATAAACGCCTCCAGTTCCAGCGGTTTTGCATACAGATACCCCTGATAGCAATGACAGCCCAGCGTATCCAGAAGATCTCTCTGCTCCCTGTTTTCCACAAACTCTGCAATTACATTTACCCCAAGTTCCTGTCCCAGTTCAATAATCGAACGCACAATTTTCTGATTCGTATGGCTTTTCAAAAGCGGGCGGGTCAGTGAACCGTCCAGCTTGACCACATCAAAATACTCTGACTGCAGGTACAGCAGGGAAGTATGTCCCATGCCGAAATCATCAATCAAAAGCTTATGTCCCTGCTTTTTGAGTTCTTCAAGTTTCCGGACAACCACATCCGTCTGCAGAAGGATATCCTGTTCTGTAATTTCAATCCAGAGCATGTGGGCATCTATCCCTTTTTGTTCCATTGTCTGCCGGATATATCCCTCAACGTCCCACAACAGGGAATGCGCGGTAATGTTTACGGAAATTTTAAAATCCGAATCATATTGTGCACGCGTCTGCACAATCCCATCCGTAACCTGATCAATGATAAACCGTTCCAGTTCCGGCAATACCTTTCCCGCCTCTGCAAGATAAATAATAAGTGGTGGATATATCATACCATATACCGGATGGTTCCAGCGCAGCAATGCCTCAGCACCAATACAGGTACCATCGCTGTATACCTGTGGCTGATAAAGCATATACAGTTCTTTATTCTTGATCGCATGCTTTAAATCAAGCAGGAGCATACGGGAAATCATTCCGATATGGTCTCCGCGCGTCAAAAACACCGGCTGGTCAATCTGTTCTTCCTTTTCCTGTAATTCGTGTATCAGAACCTGAACATGACACTTGGCTTTATATACCTCCATCCTCTGATTCATCTTCAGGAACGGAAGGTAAAACAATATCCCTGCCAGAATTCCCACTGCCTGCACGGCAATTCCCTTCCATGAACCGCTGGCAAGATAGCCACCGATACCAACCGGTGCCGACCATACCACCTCATGAGTAAGAACCGGCAGAAAACCGCATACTGTTGCCGCATATGCCAGGCAATAGCACACCACCGGTGTCAGGACAAACGGAACCAGCAGAATCGGATTTAATATGATCGGAATACCAAATGTAAGCATTTCATTTAAATTAAAGACTACCGTAAATGATGCCAGCCCTGCCAGCTTACCGGTACGTTCTTTGCGGAAGAACAAAAGCAATGCAATCAGGACACTGACCGTTGTGCCACAGCCTCCCATTGCCACATACACATCGTAAAATGCCTTTGAAAAAACAACATTTCCTGTGACACCAAAATTATGGACTGCCACTGCCTCCAGAATATGGCTTCCATGCAAACCGAAAAACCACATCAGATTTACCGCGAACGTATAGAGCAGTCCGGAAAGGAAATTACTGTAATCTGCAATATTCTGAAATGCTGCATAGAAAATACGGTTAAACCACTGATAACATCCATAGATTCCGGTAATTCTGCCAATAAGCAGATTCAAGCCTCCCGAACCAGCTGCAACAATACCGAGTGGAATCAGTGTACGGATTGCCGAGACACAGCCTCCCCCATCCCCGCGGTATACTGTTCCAGCATCAGTTTATGGCATCTGCGCAGCTTTGAAAATGCCATGCAGGACAAATAACCGATAAACATTGCCGCAAAACATCCGGTCGTTCCCAGTCCTGCCACATCAAAATCTTCTGTTCCCAGATTCAGCTGTGCACTGAATGCGGCAAGTGCCACAACCACATACATAACGACATTTTCCAGCGATTCATTTTCTCCATTGCATAACTGTACGCAATGGTAATCACCAATGCTACAGAAAAAATACCGTATGTTCCCTCATAAACCATTGTAAGGAAATCATAAAACCATCTCCCACCCCCCTGCGTCAGAAACGTCTGGTACGGGGCGACCGGAAAATCACGGACAGCACAGGAAATCCCCCTGTCAAAACAAGTGGGATTATCATTCCCAATGCACATCGGACGACATGGGAAAAAAGCTGTTCTCAAATTTCAGCATTCCTCTTTTTAATACTTCTTTCATACCCTCTCCTACCCAAATTGATTCTTCTTGTTTTTTTCTTTTATTATCGCTCTCTTTCTGACGAAAAGCAACGAAAATGTACAATTTCAACAAAAAGCACCGTACAAAAAGACTTTTTAGGTAATTTCATACGGTGCTTTTTTTATCGCTTTCAATTATTGATTGTCTGATTCTCCCAGCGACTGTAATCCTTTCAACAGCTCCCCGGCATCAATATCACTAAGTTTATTCAGGGCTTTTTCGAATTTTCCCACACCATCACTGCCTTCTGCACAGCCATGCCCACAGGTCATGCAATTATGGGTACATTCTTCCTCTATCTTATTTATATCTCCCATAGGACTGCCTCCTATTCATGTTTTGGAACGATTTTCTCAATTCCTCCCATATATGGCTGTAATGCCTTTGGAATATTTACGCTTCCGTCTTCGTTCAGATTATTCTCCAGAAATGCGATCAGCATACGCGGCGGAGCAACAACGGTATTGTTTAAGGTATGTGCAAAATACTTCCTGCCATCTTTTCCCTTTATGCGGATCTTCAGACGTCTTGCCTGAGCATCTCCCAGATTGGAGCAGCTTCCTACCTCAAAGTATTTCTTCTGACGCGGAGACCATGCCTCGACGTCACAGGACTTCACTTTCAGATCTGCCAGGTCACCGGAACAGCACTCCAGGGTACGAACCGGAATATCCAGACTGCGAAACAGATCTACCGTATTCTTCCAGAGCTTGTCATACCATGCTTTGGATTCTTCCGGCTTACATACCACAATCATCTCCTGCTTTTCGAACTGGTGGATACGGTAAACACCACGCTCCTCGATACCATGTGCTCCCTTTTCCTTACGGAAACATGGGGAATAGCTGGTCAGTGTATATGGAAGCTTCTCCTCATCGTTGATGGTATCGATAAACTTACCGATCATGGAATGTTCGGATGTACCGATCAGATAAAGATCCTCCCCCTCGATCTTGTACATCATGGCATCCATCTCGTCAAAACTCATAACACCGGTCACTACATTTGAACGGATCATAAATGGCGGAACACAGTAAGTAAATCCACGGTTGATCATGAAATCTCTTGCATAGGAGATTACTGCAGAATGAATTCTTGCGATGTCTCCCATCAGATAATAGAAACCGTTTCCTGCAACTTTTCCTGCAGCATCGAGATCAATTCCATCAAAACGTTCCATAATATCTGTATGATATGGAATCTCGAAATCCGGAACAACCGGCTCGCCAAACTTCTCGATTTCTACGTTGCAGCTATCGTCTTTTCCGATCGGTACGGATGGATCAATGATGTTTGGAATGGTCATCATGATCTTGGTGACTTTCTCGGAAAGCTCCTTCTCCTGTGCCTCAAGCTCAGTCAGACGAGCTGCATTCTTGGCTACTTCTGCCTTTACTTCCTCTGCTTCTTCCTTCTTTCCCTGTGCCATCAGTGCACCAATCTGCTTGGAAATCTTGTTTTTATTGGCACGAAGCTCATCTGCTTCTGCCTGTGCGGCACGCGCCTTTGCGTCCAGTTCAATCACTTCATCAACAAGTGGAAGCTTGTGATCCTGGAATTTCTTCTTAATGTTCTCTTTTACCACTTCAGGGTTCTCTCGTAAAAATTTTAAATCAATCATAATGTCCTCCTATTGATATTATTTTTATTTTAGTGCATTGGCTGAAGTGGGTATTTATCTGTCAATGTTTTGATGATTGCCTGTGCTTTCTCAACAGCCGGCTCACCCTCTTTGATGAGCATGGCAATTGCCTCAGCTACCTGATCAAAATCGTCCTCTTTTAATCCTCTGGATGTAGCTGCCGGTGTTCCCAGACGGATTCCACTTGTCACGAATGGTTTCTGTGGATCGTTTGGAATCGTATTCTTATTGGCAGTAATATGCGCACTGTCAAGAAGTTTCTCCACAACTTTTCCGGTCAGCTCATATGGAGTCAGGTCAACCAGCATCAGATGATTGTCTGTTCCACCGGATACGATCTTAATGTCACGCGCTGTAATCCTTGCAGAGTGCCT
>ENA-OQAS01000519-OQAS01000519.1-human-gut-metagenome-genome-assembly--contig:-NODE-519-length-19816-cov-2.739550_pt1 | contig 19816 bp, 24 predicted proteins | sample MGYA00242733_ERZ504523 | MGnify/ENA primary metagenome ERZ504523 (study PRJEB26092, sample SAMD00036239) | human gut metagenome | host: Homo sapiens | study: EMG produced TPA metagenomics assembly of...
TTCTTACTCTAAGTTCGAACAAGCTTTGATTCTTCCTGAAGATGTGGTTAAGGAAAAAATCAGCGCCAATGCCAGCAATGGTGTTCTGACCATTGATTTGCCTAAACGCACTCCTGAAGAAAAAGCCAAAGTGAACAGAGTCATCGAAATTCATTAATCACAGATTTTGAATATTTACAATCAGACAGTTTATAAGGTACATCTATAACATGCTATTATTTTGCATGATATAAAAGTGTGCCTTATATATTGTCCGATTGTCATAAAATCAACATATTTGCATCAACACTTTCTGCGGATTTCCACCATGCTTTTCAGCGTTTCTTCCCATCTTTCCCCTAAAAAAAGTCCACCTCTATTACAATTGAACTTCAAATTCAGGACAAAACTGAAAAAAGCCAGTTTAAATTTTCCTTCAAAAAATGCTGAACAACATTAAAACAGAAACTAAGATGAGTAGGCTTCTTTTTTATTATACAAGCATTAAAATCACATATTTTTAGTATTTTTGTACCCAAATTCACCATATAAAACAAACCAATAAAAAGAGGATGAAAGCATCAGTACGTTTAGTTCGTTTTGCTACAATAGGAACCTTAAATTACCTTATTACCATGTTAGTGATATGGATTGTGATGAGTTACTTCTCATTCAAAGGAAAATATATAGTAGCAAATATTATGGCATATCTCATCGCTCAAACCCATAATTTTATATGGAGCAAATATTGGATTTTTCCTTCCAGCAATCCCCAAAACAGTCTTTGGCAACAAATAATGCTCTTTTGTACCGCTTTTGGTATTGCCTATGGCATACAACTTCTTTTTGTGATACTGATGATAGAAGCAATAGGAATCAAAGAATTTACAGCACAATTTATTGGAATAATAATATATGGAGCTGTTAATTTTATGGTAAACAATAGAATAACATTCCGATAAATATATTTCAAAACTTATGGCAGACAATTATATAGAAAGGCAATACGAACAATATGAAGCCCGAAAGGCTGCATGGGAAAAAAAACGTAAACAAGGAAAGAAGAAAACGATTTCCGTCAAGCCTCAACCAAAGGACCTGACAGACAATACAATCAAACTTCCTAGAAAAGTATTCATCACAGGAGGTGCCGATGGCATAGGGAGAAACATTGTGAAAGCTTTCTGCAACTCACAATACCAAGTCGCCTTTTGTGACAAAAATGAGGATTTAGGAATACAGACAGCCAAAGAGACCGGAGCAATTTTTTATCATGCCGATGTAAGTAATAAAGAATCCCTTGAGAACTGTATGCACGAGCTTTTTGAAAAGTGGGGGATATGGACATCATTATTAACAATGCCGGAATAAGCGAATTTTCTCCCATCACGGAAACCAGCGTGGAAGATTTTGATAAAATTTTGTCCATCAATCTGCGACCTGTATTTATCACCTCACGCACATTAGCTTTGCATCGCAAATCCCAAGCAGAAAATCACCCGTATGGCAGAATTATCAATATCTGTTCCACCCGTTATTTAATGAGCGAACCGGGAAGCGAAAGCTATGCGGCTTCCAAAGGAGGAATCTATTCACTGACCCATGCACTTGCTTTATCCCTTGCCGACTTTCATATCACCGTAAACTGTATTTCGCCGGGATGGATTCAGACCAATGATTACGAACGGCTACGCCAGAAGATCATGCCCAACATCCATCAAGACGAGTAGGCAAACCAGAAGACATAGCACGTATGTGTTTATTTTTATGTCAAGAAGAGAACGACTTCATCAATGGACAAAATATCATCATCGATGGTGGAATGACCAAAAAGATGATTTATTTAGAATAAAACGAACTAAAGAAAATATCTATAATGAATAAATAATCACTCATGAAAATACATCATATCGCCATTTGGACATTTCATCTGGAAAAGCTAAGGGAATTTTATACTCGTTACTTTAACGGAACAAGTAATGAAAAATACATTAATTCCCAAAAAGGTTTTGAATCTTACTTCATTTCATTTGAAAGTGGTGCTACATTAGAGTTGATGAGTAGGATTGACGTGCAAAATATCCCGATAGAAGAAAACAGACCGGGATTGACCCATCTAGCTTTTTCTTTTGAAAGCCAAGAAGCTGTCTTATCACTAACGGAACAGCTACGTACTAAAGGATACCATATCGTAGGTGAACCTCGCATTTCAGGAGATGGCTATTTTGAAAGTGTGATACTAGATCCAGACGGAAACCGGATAGAGTGTGTTTACAAAAAAGAGCAGGAATGCCCTCCTGAGGGAAATCATGTAATAGAAACCGAGCGACTTATTTTACGTCCTTTTACAGAGAATGATACGGAAGCTGTTTTTAACTGTTGCCAGCATCCCAACCTAGGAAATAATGCTGGTTGGAAACCTCATGACACACTGGAAGAATCTCTGAAAATTCTTCAAACAATATTTATACCACAAAAAGACACATGGGCCATCACTAGAAAGGAAGACCGGCTTCTGATAGGAGCTATAGGAATTCTACCAGACCCAAAGAGAGAGAATTCAAATGCCGGAATGATAGGTTATTGGTTAGATGAAGCCAATGGGGAAAAGGATATATGTCTGAATCCGTCTGTGCTGTCTTGGACTATGGCTTCAACAAACTAGGATTAACCTTGATCAGTGCAAATTGTTATCCTCAAAACAAACGTTCACAACGTGTTTTGGAGAAAATGGGGTTTACATACGAAGGCATTCTCCATCAAGCCGAAGTTAGCTATGATGACAAAATATATGATCATTTGTGTTATTACTTAGAGAAAAACAACCTAAAATAAGTTTTTCATTTTTACACAATCTCAAATGCCTATTCTATTTCATCATTAATTTTGTTAATCCCTAACTTCCCCCAAAGGATATATACGTGTCTAAAAAAATCAAAACAAAGCAATCGTTCTTGGGTAAAACATTTATCCAAGAACGATAAAAATACACCTTATTCTTCTTCGGAGATTATTTCTCATAAAATCAATTGAAATAATACAAGAAGATAGCGATGCCTTCAAGTGCCTTCTTCGGTTGGTCTTTTATCTCAATTGTAAATTTAATTTCAGCCTTGGCTACGCCACGCAAGTTCTGTAAAGAATGAAGACTTGCTACCATACGGATACTCTGACCTGCTAGGACAGCCTGTCCAAATTTCATCTTGTCCATACCATAGTTGATCATCATTTCAGATTATTCACTTCTATAATCTGGTTCCACATATGTGGAAGCAACGAAAGGGTCAGGTAACCATGTACAATAGTACTATGATAAGGACTTTCCACTTTAGCACGTTCTGTATCTACATGAATCCACTGATGATCCAAGGTAGCATCTGCAAAAAGATTAATTCGGTCTTGCGACACTTCCACATAGTCGGAAATTCCAATCTGCCGTCCTAGCAGCTTCTCAAAATCCTCGTACGAATTAACAACAACTTATCCATTATCTCTTTGTTTTAAAGGTTATACACTAATTGAATACAAAAATAAGAAAAAATAGTCCTATATTTGCACTTTATTCACACGAAAACTTCATTACAGATGAGAATTATTGAAAGAGAACAGCGTACCGCAGAACAAATGATCCGAATTTATTGTCGGTACAAGGAAGGCAATAAAGAGCTTTGCCCAACCTGTCGGCAGTTATTGCAATATGCACATAACAGGTTAAAGCATTGTACATTCGGTGAACAAAAAAAGACTTGCCGCAACTGTCCCATACATTGTTATAAACCAGAAATGAAGAAACGAATACAAGAAGTAATGCGGTATGCTGGTCCACGAATGTTTTTTTTTCATCCCATAACAACTATCAAGCATTTCATTCATCAATAAACAGAATGGACAGAGCACAGTTTTATAAAGAAGTATATAGCATTACAAAAGAAATCCCCTACGGCAATGTTTTTACTTACGGAAAAATAGCACAACTTATAGGTAATCCCCAATATTCACGAATGGTAGGACAGGCTTTATCTTATGCACCAAAAGAAGAAGACCTTCCTTGCCACCGGGTAGTAAACAGCCAAGGAAGACTAGTTCCCAGCTGGCAGAAACAAAAAGAATTATTGGAAAAAGAAGGAATCACCTTCAAGCGCAATGGATGCGTCAATATGTCCAAACACTTATGGGACATTACTGGTTCACTCACATCGACAATAGGTATTAGCCCCACAAGTGCAACGTGGCAATAATTGCTCACTCAGTTCGTCCCGATAAAACTCATATAATTCACGATACATCGTTTCATAAAGTTCGGAAATACGATGTTCCAATTCTGTTTCATCCTCATAAATATGCTGAAACGGGTCATCAAAAGAAAATGCTTCCAGTTTTCACTTCCTTATTAAAATCACCCTCCACTTCCTTTGCTTCTTCACAAAGAGTAATCACATAGTCCCATGGTTGATGGCAATATATATCCACATCACTAGCTTTCTTACGAGAGCAATCGTATCCATTCTGTTCCATCACCCCTACCACTGAAGATGGTACCACTCTTCCCGGCAGAACTCCAGAAGTAAATATCTTTGTCCCATGTCCAAAAGAAGATAATATCTTCTGTGCCATACGACTACGACATATGTCACTATTACTCACCAATAAAATATTCATCGCTATTCCTATATTTAAATTCAACAATTATTTTCATTCATCCCTACTAACATAAAACACTCTCAAAGTATAAACTAATATCCGATATCCAGCCCCATTCAAGTGCAAATCATCAATAGGCAAATTAGGTTCAATTTATCATTCAACAACAATTTATCGAACACGTCTATCACCAATAAATGAGATTTTAAGTTTTCCTTTCATACCTACCTCTTCACCAGTTTTTTGGAGAGCCACTCCATGAACACCCCAAACAATAAACAATAGTCAAATCAAACCCTTCCATATTCTCTTCCAAATTTCTCGGTACCACTTCCCCTTCATCCGATACATAAACTAACAACCTTTCTTTCTTCTCATTTTTAACGTATAACCCTGCAATTTTGCATTGCGGACACAACAATTTTCTCATATCTATTTTCTCTTTTTATCCAAAACAACAAATTAACATCCAATTTTTCTTATAAATTTGCGGCAAAAATACGAAAAAAAAACAGTTGAATAGCATCTGTAATGAATTTGCACAACATAAAAAGATTATTGGAAAGAAAATGCCTATCTTTGCCCAAGAATATAAAATCGCAAAATAAAAGTGTAGCTATGGAAATAAAATTAGACAGAAAAAAAATCATATTGCGGCATCTGATTACAAAGAACAAACAACCGTCATAAAAACAACTAGCGATTTCAAAATAGGGAACAATGTAGACACGAACAAAATAGAAGGGAATTATATGGTAAAAAGAGAGAAAGAAACGCTTATAAAAATAATAGAACTTCGCAAATCTCAACGCGATATTATCCTAACTTTAAATGTATCTCTATATTCCCGTTACAGACTGAAAAGCAGTCAACTGAAGTATTACAGGAATTAAACAAAAACTTTATCATCCATTCCGAGTTGTCCGCATAGTGACCTCACAAGAAAAACAAATCATTAGCAACTATATTAAACGAACTATGATACATTTTTTTAAGAATTCCATTGCCACTATAAAGTTACCCGATAAGTTCACTTATCCTTTTCACTATACCCCTCATCCACTTTGCATAATAGCGACTAAAGAAGTACAAGCCTATCTGACAAGTCAATCCCAATGGCAAAAAGAATTGCAACAAGGAAAAATGTTTGGTGTCCTAATTGTACAAACACCCGAGAATAAAATAGGTTATTTGGCTGCATTTTCAGGAACATTGCTGGTAAAAACTGTCATCCTTTCTTCGTCCCGCCAATTTATGATTTGTTACAACCACAGGGATTCTTCAAAATAGAGGAAAAACGTATATCCGCCATCAATGTATGCATTAAAAAGACACAGAACGACCCTCGTTACATAGATCTACTCCGACAAATTGAAAAAGAAACAATGCAGTCCCAGCAGGAATTGACAGAAGCTAAAGAATTTTTCAAATCCGCTAAAAAAAACAGAGAAATCCGGCGCAAGACAGGAATTCCCGACGCAAAGGAGTTAGCTGCAATGATACGTGAAAGCCAGTTTCAAAAAGCTGAATTAAAACGCATGGAAAAAATATGGAAAGAAAAAATCGCTTCACTACAAGCAGAAGCCGATACTTTCATCACAAAAATAGAAACGATGAAGATAGAAAGGAAAAAACGTTCTGCCACTTTACAAAGAAAGCTGTTTGAGCAGTTTCAAATACTAAACGCCCATGGAGAAACAAAAGATTTATGTCGTATTTTTGCACAAACTATACAAAAATTTCCTCCTGCCGGAGCCGGTGAATGTGCAGCTCCCAAATTACTCCAATATGCCTATAAGCATCAATTAAAACCTATTGCTATGGCAGAATTCTGGTGGGGAGATTCTCCAAAAGCAGAAATAAGACATCATGGATACTACTATCCTGCATGTAAAGGAAAATGCGGACCTATCCTGGGACATATGTTACAGGGACTGGAAGTGGAAGAAAATCCCTTGTTAAAAAAACATTATCATGAAATGCCATTAGAGATAGTATATGAAGATAATTACCTAGTCGTAATCAACAAACCAGCAGGAATGCTCTCGGTTCCAGGAAAAGGAGAAATAGACTCTGTCTATCAACATATAAAAATACTTTATCCAGATGCCACAGGTCCTCTGATAGTCCACCGATTGGATATGGCTACTTCCGGTGTGTTATTAATAGCCAAAAACAAAGAAGTACATCAGCACCTGCAAGCACAATTCAAGAATAGAATGATAAAGAAACGATATATTGCCTTATTGGATGGCAAGATTTCTTCTAAAGAAGGAACCATAATACTCCCCCTCCGTATGGATCCTCTTGACAGACCCAGACAAGTAGTAGACCATGAACATGGAAAAACCGCTATCACACAATATCAGGTTTTAAACGAACAAGAAGGAAACACACTTATTGCCTTTTATCCATTGACAGGACGGACACACCAATTAAGAGTACATGCCGCCCATCCGGAAGGATTACATTGTCCTATACGAGGAGATGAACTCTACGGACAAAAAGCAGACAGACTTTATTTACATGCTGAAAGTCTAGAGTTTGTTCACCCTGTAACAAAAGAAATAATTTTTGTAGAAAAGAAAAGTAATTTCTAATAGTTTTTGCTCAGAAAATTTATCTGTGGGTGCTGAAAGTTTTTTTCAGCACCTCACACACCAAATTAGTATTTTACCATTCCTGAAGTAGACATCCGTTTTATTCTTCCATACACATATATAAATGCGGGAATCAGAAAAATAACTGCAAATATCCATGCCGTAGGGTCACCAAAACAAACAGCTAAATAGCCCAAAATTGGTACTGCATAAAGACTGACCATTATACGGGCAATCATTTCGGATACCCCCGACAACATAGCCAAATTGGTAAAGCCCACCCCCTGAATGGAATAACGCAAGATACAAAGTAAGCCCAAAACCGGAAAGAAAGAAACGGAAATATGCAAAAACAATTCCGTATCTTTCAATATCTCCCATTCTGCTGGGTCAACAAATAACAAGGCAAAAGTACGTGCTCCCAACATCAAGACTACAAACATAAAACCACAATAAATAACCATCATTAATACACTCGCCTTGATTCCCAGCCAGATACGCTTCGGTTTTCCCGCACCGTAATTCTGTCCACTATAAGTAGCCATAGCTATACCCAGACTCTCAAGCGGACACATACAAAACATCTTAATACGCATAGCAGCCGTAAAAGCAGCCACACAAGCAGTACCCAATGCATTATTCGCACTTTGCAACATAATACTGCCAATAGCAGTAATAGAGAACTGCAATCCCATCGGCACACCGATATACAGTAAAGTCTTTGCCAACGCTCCTCGAAATTTATGCTCTGTCGGAGTCCCCTTCAGAATCTCAAAATGACGCATCATATACAAATAACACAATACAGCCGAAACCCCTTGTGAGAATACCGTAGCCACAGCTGCTCCCGCCACTCCCCAATCAAGTATCAAAATACAAAAGAGATCAAGCAAAATATTCAATATCGTAGTAAAAAGCAAAAACCAAAACGGAGTTTTGCTATCACCCAATGCACGAATAATACTTGAAAGCAAATTATAGAAAAAGGTACAGGGCACCCCGATAAAAGTAATCAGCAAATAAAGATAAGCATCCTCAAGAATATTCTCCGGAGTCTGCATCATCTGAAGAATATCCGAACAAAACATACTAGTTACAATAGCAATTACTACAGACATCACCGCTGCCAATTGTAAACTAACTGCCACAAAACGCCGCATCATACCATAATCCCTTGCTCCAAACTTCTGTGCGACAGGAATACCGAAGCCACCACAACAGCCATTGCAAAAGCCTAATATCAAAAACACCACCGAAGTGCTAGCTCCTACAGAAGCCAAAGCATTAATTCCAAGAAACTTACCCACAATAGCAGCATCCATCAAGGAATAAGTCTGCTGAAGTAAATTACCCAGCAATAAAGGAAAAGCAAAATTCAATATCAAAGGGAACGGACGTCCCGAAGTCATCTCTCTCGAAGTTGCCATAACATGAATGTATTGTAAATCCGAATACAAATATATATCATCCTTTGTAAAAATACATATTTCTAGAACTTCATTTCAATGAATACCCATTAATTAAATGATACATATCAATTTTTCTCGGAGAACTATCGTCTTTCCCAAAATCCTGAATAAAAAAGCAACAACACAGCAAACAATTCCAAACGTCCTATCAACATCAGGAACGACAATATCCATTTAGCAGCATCAGGCAACGCCGCCCATGAAAAAGCAGGACCGAATGCTCCTAGCCCCGGTCCCACATTGCCTAAGCTAGAAATTACTGTACTCATCGCTTCAATTATCCCCACCCCGAAAAACATCAGCAGTATCCATCCGGCCAAAATACAGAACAAATAAAATACAAAGAATGTATTCACTGAAGCAATGATGGAAGGCGATATAACCTGACGGTTCACACGAACAGGCAATACAGCCCTAGGATGCAGCATCCGTTTGAATTCATTTTTGATATTACGCGCCAGAATCATAAGGCGCATATTTTTGATTCCCCACTAGTAGACCCCGTACATCCACCTGACAACATAGCAAAAATAAGAAGCATCCATGTAAAAGATGGCCACAAGTTATAATCATCCGTTGCAAAGCCGCATGACGTATGCGCCGTAGCTACTTGAAACAGAGCCCTGCGGAATGCCTTTCCCAATCATAATGATTCTGAAAACTAAGGCAAACGTAATAACAAGTGTCAGAATACTCACTGATTTCATAAACCAACGGAATTCATCATCCTGAAATAAACGCTTGCCTTTCCCTTTCAGACACATAAAATAGAGAGAGAAATTAATACCCGAAAGGATCATAAATATCGCTATTACATATTCTATAAACGGAGAGTTCCAATAAGCTACACTAGCTTGTTTGGTAGAATAACCACCTGTAGCCGTTGTTGAGAATGAATGACATACCGCATCAAAAAACTCATTCCTCCTATCATCAGCAGCACAGTTTCTGCAATTGTAAGAATAGCATATATCATCCACAGCCACTTAGCCATCACATCAATCCGGGGATGTGTTTTGTCGTGCGTCACCCCGATAGCCTCAGCTGAAAAGTTGTATAGTTCCTCCCCCGAAAATAGGAAGCACAGCAATAGTAAAAAAGACAATACCCAAGCCACCTATCCATTGTGTCAAGCTACGCCAAAATAACAGACCATGTGAAAGAGATTCTATATCATCCAATATAGTAGCTCCTGTAGTAGTAAAACCCGACATGGTTTCAAAAAAGGCATCCGTCACCGAAGGGATTCCTCCACTAAAATAAAAAGGCAACATTCCAAACAACGTAAACAAAAACCAAGTAAAAGTTACAATGCAGTACCATCTCGTCGTGTCAGCCGATTCTCAGCACCTCTACTACAAATTAGCAAAACTCCACCGACCAATGTATTCAAAAGAATGGTATATAGAAAATATTGATAATCTTGCTCACCGTAACATAAGGAAACAGCCGCACAAAGCAGGAACATAGCAGATTCAATAAAAAGTAATACCCCCAATACACGGAATATCATTTTTTATTTATCAAGCTATTATTCCGGCTTCCACCTTTATATAATTTATCTGGATTATAAAATTCTCCCATCTTTTTATACCTTTTATATTCGACAAGTATATAGCGAATACTATGCCAAAATGAAAAACAACATTATAAACTATTGATAAACAAACAGATATTATATGAAGTCATAAAAAAAAGGGAAACACTACCCTTTTCAAAATGAAAGGGAGCGTATTTCAAAACAACAAGGTTGCAGATATGACGATCTCAAGCAAAATTTAAATTACATACATATCTGCTAACACTACAACATCGTCCTCATCATAATGAATAATGAATAAATATTTTAAAATTACCCACTATTTTACTATTTTTGCATCCAAATCGATAATCCTCTACTAAATTTAATTCGCCTACTGTGGAATTATTCTACAGCTGTTGCCTGTTTTCCACACTTTCCCTATCAACAAAAGGCAGTAATAAAACACTGATTATGAAAAGGAAAGGCTATTTACAGTAGTTTGGCACGCTGCTTGTATTCCTACTGACGGCATCTTAAACAATAACAAAACTAAAGTATGAAACTATTTTTTACACACAAAGAAATTGCGCTAAAAAAGAAAAGAACAGCGCTTGTAGTAATAGGTATTGGACTAGTTATCGGGATTTACCTGATTGTTTCCCATCGACCGGCAAAGATGCCGGAACTTCCAGTAGTTGCCATAGCACCGGCAACGCAAGACGATGTGGAAATATATGGTGAATATGTAGGACGCGTACGTGCACAGCAATTCGTTGAAGTACGTGCCCGAGTAGAGGGATATTTAGAACAAATGCTTTTCGCAGAAGGTACATATGTCACTAAGAATCAAGTGCTGTTTGTTATCAATCAAGATCAATATCGAGCCAAAGCTGACAAAGCGCGTGCCCAATTGAAAAAAGATGAAGCACAGGCACAAAAAGCAAAACGCGATTTAGAACGTATCCGTCCGCTATATGAACAAAATGCTGCCAGCCAGTTGGACTTGGACAATGCTACTGCTGCATATGAAACAGCAGAAGCCTCGGTAGCTATGAGTAGTGCCGACCTTGATCAAGCAGAACTGGAACTAGGTTATACGATAGTTCGTTCTCCGTTAGCAGGACATATCAGTGAACGCCACGTGGATTTAGGGACATTGGTAGGTCCAAGTGGCAAATCACTGCTTGCCACCGTAGTAAAAAGTGATACTGTATTAGTGGATTTCAGCATGACAGCTCTAGACTATCTGAAAAGCAAAGAGCGTAATGTGAACTTAGGTCAAAAAGACTCTACCGCTCTTGGCAACCCAATGTTTCCATTACTCTAGCAGACAATACTATTTATCCATACAAAGGACTGGTAGACTTTGCCGAACCGCAAGTTGATCCACGCACAGGTACATTCTCCGTACGTGCCGAAATGCCGAATCCAGAACGGATATTACTTCCTGGACAGTTCACCAAAGTAAAACTATTATTGGATGTCAGAGAAAAAGCTACGGTAGTTCCGTTAAAGTCCGTTATCATAGAAAAAGGCGGTGCCTATATTTATGTAATGCGCAAAGATTCTACAGTAGAGAGACGTTTCATTGAATTAGGACCTGAATTCCAGAATCAAGTAGTGGTGGAAAGAGGCTTGGCTCCCGAAGAAGACATTGTTATAGAAGGATACCACAAGCTGAATCCAGGCATGAAAGTAAAAGTAAGTCCTGCTGTAGAAGACAAAAAAACGGAGGAAAAAGATACGATCGGATAATTTCACTCCCGAATACGAATTCCCCTATGGAGGAAAATTTACGCATTCAAAAAAACAATAGACATTATGAAAGTTAGTTTCTTTATAGACAGACCGGTATTTTCAGCTGTCATCTCCATATTAATAGTCATTGTCGGTATCATCGGTCTCACGATGCTACCCATTGACCAATATCCGCAGATTACCCCGCCGGTAGTGAAAATCAGCGCATCCTATCCGGGTGCCAGTGCCCTGACAGTATCACAAGCGGTAGCCACTCCTATAGAACAGGAATTGAACGGTACTCCAGGAATGCTTTACATGGAATCAAACAGTTCCAATTCGGGAGGTTTTTCAGCCACCGTCACTTTTGATATCTCGGCAGATCCCGATCTGGCGGCAGTAGAAATACAGAACCGTATCAAGTTAGCAGAATCACGTCTTCCAGCAGAAGTTATACAAAATGGTATTTCGGTAGAGAAACAGGCTGCCAGTCAATTGCTAACCTATGCCTTACCTCTACCGACCCGAAATTCGATGAAATATACCTTAGCAACTTTGCTACTCTGAATGTACTGGACCTAATCCGCCGTATCCCTGGCGTAGGACGTGTTTCAAACATCGGAAGCGATATTACGCCATGCAAATTTGGTACAGCCCGACAAACTGGCCAATTTCGGTCTGACCGTAGCCGATCTGCAGAATGCACTGAAAGACCAAAATCGGGAATCAGCAGCCGGTGTACTGGGACAACAACCCGTACAAGGATTAGACGTAACCATTCCCATCACTACTCAGGGACGTCTATCTACTGTAAGCCAGTTTGAGGAAATCGTAGTCCGTGCCAATGCCGATGGTTCCATCATCCGTTTACGTGATGTGGCCCGCATCTCACTCGAAGCACAATCATACAATACCGAGAGTGCCATTAACAAAGAAAATGCAGCGGTATTGGCCATCTATATGTTACCGGGAGCCAACGCTATGGAAGTAGCAAAAAGCGTGAAAGAAGCTATGGAGGAAATCAGCAAGAATTTCCCCGAAGGAATGAGTTACGAGATACCTTTCGATATGACCACATATATTTCGGAATCTATTCATGAAGTGTACAAAACACTGTTTGAAGCCCTGATACTGGTTATTATCGTAGTATACCTTTCACTCCAAAGCTGGCGTGCAACAGTTATCCCACTAGTTGCCGTACCTATCTCACTGATTGGAACTTTCGGATTCATGTTGATTTTCGGATTCTCGCTTAATATCCTGACCCTGTTGGGGTTGGTACTTGCCATCGGTATTGTGGTGGACGATGCTATCGTGGTAGTAGAGAATGTGGAGCGTATCATGGAAGAGGAGAAACTATCTCCCTACCAAGCTACCAAGAAAGCTATGGAAGGACTTACAGGAGCCATTATCGCCACTTCTTTGGTACTGGCAGCAGTATTTGTTCCCGTAAGTTTTCTAGGTGGAATTACCGGACAACTTTATCGCCAGTTTACGGTAACCATCGTAGTATCCGTATTGCTGTCTACGGTAGTAGCTTTGACATTGAGTCCAGTCATGTGTTCGCTTATCCTGAAACCGGAAGATCCGAACAAGAAAAAGAATATCGTATTCCGCCGTATCAATGAGTGGCTGGCTATCGGCAATCATAAATATGTAGGGCTTATCAAACACATTGTGAAACACCCGCGTCGGGTACTGAGCACATTCGGCATGGTATTGATCGCCATCCTGTTAATCCATCGCATCATTCCCACCAGCTTCCTCCCCATCGAAGACCAAGGGTATTTTAAAATAGAGTTGGAGCTACCCGAAGGTGCAACGTTGGAACGTACACGTATCGTAACAGAACGTGCTGTGGAATACCTGATGAAAAATCCGGCAGTGGAATATGTGCAAAGTGTGGCGGGAAGCAGTCCGCGTGTAGGAACCAGTCAGGCACGAAGTGAACTGACTGTCATCTTAAAACCTTGGGAGGAACGTGACTCGCAAACTATTGACAATATTATGGCACAGGTAAAAAAAGACATGTCACAATACCCCGAATGCAAGGTATATCTTTCCACCCCTCCCGTTATTCCGGGATTGGGCAGTTCGGGCGGGTTCGAAATGCAATTGGAAGCACGTGGAGATGCCACTTTCGAAAATTTGGTACAAGCTACGGATACATTGATGTATTATGCATCAAAACGTAAGGAATTATCAGGTTTATCTTCGGCTTTACAAGCGGATATCCCCCAACTTTATTTTGATGTAGACCGTGACAAAGTAAAATTCTCAGGAGTACCTTTAGCCGATGTATTCTCGACTATGAAAGCTTATACAGGTTCGGTATATGTAAACGATTTCAATATGTTTAACCGCATCTACCGTGTATATATTCAAGCAGAAGCACCCTACCGGAACATAAGGAGAATATCAACCTGTTTTTGTACGGGGTACAGACAATGCCATGATACCGCTCACCTCGCTGGGTACCACTTCGTATACCACTGGTCCGGGCAGCATCAAACGTTTTAATATGTTCAACAGTTCTGTGATTCTCGGTGAGGCCGCAGACGGTTACAGTTCAGGACAGGCTATGGAAATTATCGAACAAATAGCCCGCGAACACCTACCGGAAAATATCGGTGTAGAATGGAGCGGACTATCCTTCCAGGAAAAACAGGCAGGTGGACAGACCGGCATGGTGCTGGCATTAGTGTTCATGTTCGTATTTTTGTTCCTTGCTGCCTTATACGAAAGCTGGATGGTACCGGTTGCAGTATTACTCTCTTTGCCTGTAGCCGCATTAGGTGCTTATCTAGGTGTATGGGGCTGTGGACTGGAGAATGATGTCTATTTCCAGATCGGATTGGTGATGCTGGTAGGACTAGCCGCCAAAATGCAATTCTTATTGTAGAGTTTGCCAAAGAACAAGTAGACAAAGGAGTAGATGTAGTACAAGCTGCACTTCATGCTTCACAGCTCCGTTTCCGACCTATTTTGATGACTTCATTGGCATTCATCTTAGGTATGTTACCTATGGTCATTGCCAGCGGGCCAGGTTCAGCCAGCCGTCAGGCTATTGGTACAGGTGTATTCTTCGGAATGATCTTTGCTGTAACTGTGGGAATTTTGTTAGTACCTTTCTTCTTTGTACTGATATACAAGATGAAAGCGAAGATGAAACAAAAATAAGGATATAAAAAGATGAAAGAAATGATGAAACATACATTATTATATATAGCCGTATCAGGAATGACTTTGCTGACTTCTTGCCAATTAGGTAAGCACTACACACGTCCCGACTTACATCTTCCCCAACAATTAGATACATTACGACAACAGGATACATTATCTATAGCCGATATGCAATGGTGGGAAATCTATACGGACACAACCTTGCAAAGCCTGATAGAAAAGACGTTGGATAACAACAAAGACATGAAAATAGCTGCGGCACGTGTAAAAGAACTTGCCGACAATGAAGCGCAATAGACTTTGCCAACCTTTTCCCCCCAACTGAACGGAAGCGCTTATGCCCAAAAAGAAGGAAGTAATTATGGTGGTGACAACTATAAAAATGACCCGAACAGGGTGGTAAACTTACCGTGACTTGGGAATTAGACTTATGGGGTAACCTGCGTTGGGCAAAAGACAAAAGCATAGCACAATTTCTGGGAAGCATCGAGGCGCAACGTGCTTTGAAAATGAGTATTGTGTCCGAAGTGGCACAAGCCTATTTTGAATTGGTCGCATTAGACAATGAGCTGAACATCGTTCGTCAAACACTCTATGCCCGTAAAGAAGGAGTACGCCTGGCAAAGCTTCGTTTTGAAGGAGGACTAACTTCAGAAACTTCCTATCAACAGGCACAAGTGGAGTATGCACGTACCGCAACTTAGTTCCTGAACTGGAAAGGAAAATTTCATTGAAAGAAAATGATATCGCATTCCTGGCAGGCGAATACCCGCACCACATACAGCGTTCCATTCTACCCGAAGAGGTAAAACTACCTGAAACATTACCAGTAGGTCTACCCTCCACTCTGTTGGAACGTCGTCCCGATGTACGCGAAGCAGAACAGAAATTAATAGCAGCCAATGCCAGTGTAGGTATTGCCTATACCAATATATTCCCACGACTCAGCCTCACAGCACAATATGGCGTAGAAAGTGAAGAATTCTCTGATTTCTTTAAATCACCCATTCATTATATCAGTGGCAATCTTCTCACTCCTCTCTTCGCCATGGGAAAATACAGAGCAACCCTAAAGGCTAAGAAAGCCGCATACGAACAGGAATGCTACAGCTATGAAAATCAGTGCTGACTGCATTCAAAGAGGCCCGCAATGCCATTGTGGACTTCAATAAGATAAAAGATATCTACGAATCGCGTCTGCAACTGGAACGTTCCTCTAAAGCAACAATGGAACTGGCCCAATTGCAATACATCAATGGAGTAATAGGCTATTTGGATGTATTGGATGCACAACGTAGCTATTTCGATGCACAAATAGGATTAAGTAATGCAATAAGAGACAAACAAATTACATTAGTAAAATTGTATAAAGCATTAGGGGGTGGATGGTAACCATCCCCTCTTAATTTGATTTTCCTTTATCCGGAAAATCAAATTAAGATATATGCCTGATAAGACGTATTGTTCTCTACCGGTGTAAGTGACAAATAACCCGACTTCACTTTTCCATTTTCCAAATATAAAGGATACTTTTCTTGAAGCGCAAGATGAGAATGCCATGCCTCACCGGCTTTGCATAATATTCTATAACATACCGTCCCTGCACGCCATCACACACATAGTTATCATATATCAAACGTGCTACCACTCCCATATTCATACGAAGATTTATTTCCACACACGGATGAATGGCATACCCGCCGTTTTGGGTACGGCATATCATCATATCCACCCCCAGATAGCCTTCGTAACTCCCTTTTATAACTTCCGCCAACTCTACCTGTAACATCCTCCCAACCTGATGTAAGATTTCCGCAGAAACATATGTGGATATCCTCGCTTCAATAACCCGATCCGCAGCCAACAAGTTTTCTTTATAAACACCTCTCTTGTCTGTTTCGAATAAAGAATACCCTATAAAATGTACCTGTTCCCACTCGTCTGCAAAAAACTCCATGGCAAAATCCAAAAGCTTATCATAAAAAGGCTCTCCTATCACCTCATGCTGAGTGGTAAGTATGTGTCGAACCCACCCTTCCAGAGATGGTAAAACTACCTGAAACATATTGTATCCCTCTCCCACTACCAGACCATGGCGCTTTTAACAAAGCACGAGGATGAGACAACACAAAAGCCTTCACTTCCTCTGTTGATGACAATACAAAAGCCTCCCCCAATGTGGGAATATTCCCACCTATATGCCTACAAAGGCGTCGTAACACTTTTACAGCCGTCTGACGTCCGGATATTTGACGGATACGCTTCATACGCTCTACTGAAGGATATGCTGTATCAGGAAATCCAGCTTCCTGCAAACGACGCACCAAAGACGGATTCCATCCCCAAGGAATCACCTTATTATAAATGGGGAGGAATTCTGAAGTCCAATTGACCGAAAGCGGCAAAAAAGATTGTCTTTCCATTGTTTTCATACGCAGAGCAGAATCCAGCCATACAGTTCCTCCCTGTTCTGCATACCATGCAGGCAACACGGACAGCTCGGCCGCCATTCGCCGGGCACTGGCAGGTGCCATATAATAAGGATCACCACAAGCCAATGCCATATCATTTTCCGGATTGAATAAATAAAGCGCTTCCATTTCCGGACACAAAGATAAATGTTTTAGAGTACAAACCATTTCTCTTGTTCGTCTTTTAGTTGAAAAAAAATAATATTTTGCTATCTCCAGTTTGCAATTTGAATTAGTATTGCTATATTTGCAACCGATAAAAAGCAACCATGGAAACCTTTTACAGAACACACAGTTATCTGGTGGAACATACAAATGCTCCTGTTCGCCGGGACTTGATGGACGAAATAGACTGGAACGACAGACTGATCGGCATCAAGGGTACTCGTGGCGTAGGAAAAACGACTTTCCTCCTGCAATATGCAAAAGAAAAGTTCGGAACGGATCACTCATGTCTGTTCATCAACATGAATAACTTTTACTTCTCTAAATATACGTTAGTGGAGTTTGCCGCAGAATTCGTAAAACGAGGAGGAAAAGTTTTGTTGATAGACCAAGTGTTCAAGTATCCCGAATGGAGCCACGACCTGCGTGCTTGCTATGAAATGTTTCCTACTCTGAAGATTATATTCACCGGATCATCCGTGATGCGACTGAAAGAAGAAAATCCAGAACTGAGCGGCATTGTCAAGGTATACTACCTGAGAGGTTTCTCATTCCGCGAATACCTGAATCTGCAAAGCGGTAATTGTTTCCGTGCCTATACCTTACAAGAAATTTTGGAGAATCACGAACAGATAGCGAAAACCATCCTGCGCAACGTGAAGCCGTTGGATTATTTTCAAGACTATCTGCATCACGGTTTCTACCCATTCTTTCTGGAAAAACGTAACTTTTCGGAGAATCTGCTAAAAACCATGAATATGATGATAGAAGTAGATATACTTCTTATCAAACAAATTGAGCTGAAATATCTTTCAAAGATAAAAAAATTACTATATTTGCTAGCTGTGGACGGACCCGTTGCTCCGAACGTCAGCCAGCTGGCCACGGAGATTCAAACTTCACGTGCCACGGTGATGAATTACATTAAGTATCTGGCAGATGCGCGTCTTATCAATATGGTTTATCCCAAGGGAGAGGAATTTCCCAAGAAACCTTCCAAACTGATGATGCACAACACCAACCTGATGTACTCCATTTATCCGGTAAAGGTCGAAGAACAGGATGTTCTGGATACATTTTTCATGAATACCCTGTATAAGGACCATAAACTATATAAAGGCGATAAAGGCACTTCATTTATGGTAGACAACGGACTGCATTTCCGTATTTGCGCAGAAGGGTGCAAGTTCAAAAATAATCCAAACGTGTATTATGCCCTACACAAATTGGAATTAGGACACGGAAATATGATCCCATTATGGCTTTTCGGCTTTTATATTAAGAGATAGAGAATAAATTTTATTACCTAATAATTAGTAATTGTATGACTAAACAAAAAAATTCATCACTTGTGATGGTAACCAGGCAGCAGCACATATCTCGTATATGTTCTCTGAAGTAGCTGCTATCTATCCCATCACTCCGTCGTCTACTATGGCTGAATACGTAGACGAATGGGCTGCCGCAGGTCGTAAAAACATCTTCGGCGAAACAGTTTGGTACAAGAAATGCAGTCAGAAGGCGGTGCAGCAGGTGCTGTTCATGGTTCTCTTCAGGCAGGTGCGTTGACTACCACTTACACTGCATCTCAGGGTCTGTTGCTGATGATCCCTAACATGTACAAAATTGCCGGTGAATTCCTGCCTTGCGTATTCCACGTATCGGCTCGTACATTGGCTTCTCACGCATTGTGTATTTTCGGTGACCACCAGGACGTAATGTCTTGCCGTCAAACCGGTTTTGCAATGTTGGCAGAAGGTTCTGTACAAGAAGTTATGGATTTGGCCGGTGTCGCTCACTTGGCTACCATCAAGTCACGTGTTCCGTTCGTGAACTTCTTTGATGGTTTCCGTACCTCTCATGAAATTCAGAAGATTGAAATGCTGGAAAATGAAGACTTGGCCGGCTTGATAGATCAACAGGCTTTGGCTGAATTCCGTGCACGCGCATTGAATCCCAACAAGCCGGTTGCTCGCGGTATGGCTGAAAATCCTGACCACTTCTTCCAACACAGAGAATCTTGCAACAACTTCTATGAAGCTGTTCCCG
>ENA-OQAS01000520-OQAS01000520.1-human-gut-metagenome-genome-assembly--contig:-NODE-520-length-19813-cov-7.086356_pt1 | contig 19813 bp, 28 predicted proteins | sample MGYA00242733_ERZ504523 | MGnify/ENA primary metagenome ERZ504523 (study PRJEB26092, sample SAMD00036239) | human gut metagenome | host: Homo sapiens | study: EMG produced TPA metagenomics assembly of...
CTCACGACGAGGCGCCACTGGCGCCTCCTGTTCGTGCGGAACTCATTGAGAGGCAAGGCCCTGCGCCCGGCCCCTCGGTTCCGTGACGACTCGGCCGTTCGGGTCAGGCGGGGCTGAATGGAATAGAGTGAATGAGGGCGCCGTTGGCGCGCCCATTGTTTTGGAGGGAACTCATTTTGAGCAAGCACCCGCCTGCCGGGGCTCCCGGGTTCTGCAACGACTCGGCCGTTCGGGTCAGGTGGGCTGGATTGAATTTGGTGAATGAGGGCGCCGTTGGTGCCTTCATTCTTTATATATGTTGGGAGCGCCAGGCGGTGGGGGTGGTGCCGGTGTGTTGCTTGAAGGCTTGGGCGAAGGCGGCCTGCTGAGGGTAGCCTAGACGCTCTGCGACCTGCGCTATCGTGAGCGAGCTATCGGCCAAAAGGTCCTGTGCTCGCTCCATACGGCGTCTGCGAATGTAGCACCCAGGACTCGCCGGTTTGGGCCTTAAAGGTGGCGCATAGCTTGGAGCGGCTTGTGTAGAGCCTCTCGGCTACCTCGTTGATACCCACACGTCTGCCTTTGTCGAGCGCGCGCTCAATCATTGCCGTTGCTTCTTCGGCAATGGTTATGCTGGCGCGTGTGTCTGCCGCCCGCCGCGCCTGCTTGTGGGCCGCGCGCGAACAGGCGAGCTCCGCGACCATGGTCTCCACGATGCCTTGCATATAGACGTGTCCGCCTACGGTGCGGGCGCGGTCCTCGTTAATCCGGCGCAGCGTGTGGCAGATGGCAGACGTCGCCTCCTCGTGCCATGACTCGGCAAACGCTTCAAAGACTCCTACGAACTCAGTGGGATACCGATGCTCCAGCTCGTCAAAATACCCGGGCAAAAAGAGCACCGAGCGCGAGTGATAAAGCTGCCCTGCAAACAGCGGACTTAGCTCCTCGCCGCAGCTATCTTGGATAAAGCTGCACACCGCGCTGTTCGGCCACGGTCCATGCAGGGGTTTAAGGTTCGCAGGCGTTATGCCGGCTTCGGGCATGCACATGAGCGTGGGCGCGCTGACCTCGCTCACGCACGCGTACGGTTCGGGTGTGTATTCGGCCAGGTACATATCGTGCGTCGGGGTAATGTAATGCTCCATGACGATGCAGGCAGGGGAGAGGGGCATGATCCATGCGCGTCCGTGCGCCCGATCGTTTGCCACCTCGCCGGTAAAGACGGCGCCCTTGCCGGTAAGCTCCAGGCCAAACTGCTCAAACTGCGGTGCATAGAGCTCGGTTATGTCGGTCGCTGCCCGCCGTATTTGCAAAAGCGTCCCTTTCCTTTGCAGAAACGTCCACGCCTGGCTCGATTGTGAGCCATGGCTAACACATCAATGATAAGTTCATTACGGTTAACTCTCAACCGTTAGAAAGGAATCTCATGGCAAAGGGATCAAAAAGGAAGGCGGCGGTATCGGCGAGCTGCTTGCATATGCCGGCGACCGTAAATTCCTAACATATTTGGGCATGGCCCTCTCGGCGCTCTCGCAGCTGCTGAGCTTTGGCCCGTACGTGTGCATTTGGCTTGTCGCGCGCGATCTGATCGCCGTGGCACCTAACTGGAGCGAAGCCTGCGGCATCGCGACGTATGGCTGGTGGGCCGTGGGGTTTGCGCTGGCAAGCATCGTGGTCTATTTCGTGGGGCTCATGTGCACGCACCTGTCTGCGTTTCGCTGCGCGTCCAATATTCGCAAGACTACGAGCGAGCACCTGCTTAAGCTGCCGCTTGGCTACTTTAACACACACGCCACCGGTGAGCTGCGCCGTATCGTAGACGGATGCGCCGCTTCCACAGAGACTTTGCTCGCACACATGCTGCCCGATATCGCAGGCGCCGCCGCCATGGTCGTGGGCTTGCTCGTGCTGCTTTTCGCCCTCGATTGGCGCTTGGGCGCGGCATGCCTCATTTCGGTGGCCGTTTCGTTTTGCGCCATGGCCACCATGATGAGCGGCAAGGGCGCCGAGTTTATGAAGGCCTACATGGGCGCGCTGGTCAAGATGAACAAGACCGGCACCGAATACGTGCGCGGCATCCCCGTGGTCAAGGTGTTCCAGCAGACGGTCTACTCCTTTAAGGCGTTCCACGACGCGATCGCCGAATACGCGACATGGCGCAAAACTATGCGGGCACGTTCTGCCGAGGCCCGCAGGTGCTCAACCTTACCGCGCTCAATGGTCTTGTGACATTCCTGTTGCCCGTGGCGTTGCTGTTGGCGCCGGGCGAGACGGACTTCGCGCATTTTATGGCCAACTTCACGTTTTACGCGATATTTTCGGCCGTGGTACCAACGGCCATGACCAAGCTCATGTTTGTGGGCGAGGCCTCTCAGATGAGTGCCGATTCGCTGGCTCGCATTCGAAGCGTCATGGATTCCAAGCAGCTCTCCGTGCCTGCCCAGCCCAAGCACCCCGCCGGCGCGACGTGCGATTTGAGGACGTGAGCTTTACCTACGAGGGTGCCGAGCACCTGCCGTCAACCATGTGAGCTTTAGCGTTTCTGCAGGTAGCACCCTCGCGTTGGTGGGTCCCTCTGGCGGCGGTAAGTCAACCTGTGCCAGTCTGATCCCGCGTTTTTGGGATGTTTCCGCAGGTCGTGTGCTCGTAGGCGGTGTAGACGTTCGCGACATGGATCCGCACGAGCTTATGGACCAGGTCGCCTTTGTGTTTCAGACCAACCAGCTGTTCCGGCAAACACTTGCCGATAACGTGCGTGCCTCCAAGCCTACAGCTACTGACGACGAAGTGCGCGCGGCCCTCTCCGCGGCCCAGTGCGACGATATCGTGGCCAAGCTCCCGCAGCATCGACACCATGCTCGGCGCCGGCGGGGCGTACCTTTCGGGCGGCGAGGTCCAGCGCGTGGCACTCGCCCGCGCAATCCTTAAGGACGCGCCCATCGTGGTGCTCGATGAGGCCACAGCGTTTGCCGACCCCGAGAACGAGGCGCTCATCCAGCGTGCCTTTAGCAAACTGGCGGCGGGTCGCACAGTCATTATGATCGCGCACCGGCTTTCGACCGTGGTGGGGGCCGACAAGATCGTGGTGCTCAACCAAGGTAGCGTGCAGGAGACTGGCACCCATGCCGAGTTGCTGTCCCAAGAGGGTCTGTATGCCAAGATGTGGCCGAATACGAACAGGCCGCGAGCTGGAAGATCACTGCTGCCGCGGATGCCGCCGTCACGAAGGGAGGCGAGGCCTAAATGTTCGCCTCATTCCAAAAGAAGTATTTCCTATCCGATAAAGGCGTCGCCGGCGTAAAACGCGGCATTTTCTGGACCGCGCTCACCAATCTCATTACCATGGCCGGCATGGGCTTATTGTTCCTGGTCATGGCCGGTTTTGTCGAACATCTCGCCACCGGTGCCGACCTGCCGGATGCCCTGCCGATTGTGGGCGGCCTCCTGGTCTTTTTCGTGTTGCTCTTTGCCTCTAACTGGCAGCAGTATTACTACACCTACTGCATCTTTTACGAGGAGTGCGGCAAGCAGCGTATGGAGATCGCCGAGCGCTTGCGCAAGCTGCCGCTGTCGTTTTTTGGCCGTCGTGATCTGGCCGATTTAACCGAGACCATTATGGGCGACGTCCAGGCCATGGAGCACGCCTACAGCCACGTGCTGGGAGAGCTTTGGGGTGCCATCATCGCAAGCGTCATTGTGTTCGTGGCGTCGCTGTTCTTTTGCTGGCAGCTGGCGATTGCGGCGTTTTGGAGCGTTCCCGTGGCCTTTGCCGTGCTGTATCTGACGCGCGGCCCCATGATCCCGGTGTTCGACCATGTGCGTGCCGAGAAGGTCAAGGTTACCGAGGCGATCCAGGAGACGCTCGACTGCGTGCGCGAGATCCGCGCCACCAACCAGGAGGCTCATTATCTTGAGGGCTCAACGCCGTGATCGATGCCGAGGAGCGCGAGACCACCAAGGGCGAGCTCGCCAATGGGCTTTTGGTCAACTCCGCCTTTGCCATCCTGCGCCTGGGGATTGCCACCACGTTGGTCACGGGCGCTGCGATGGTCGCCTCCGGCCAGGTCGACTTTTTGATGATGTTTGCCTTCCTGCTTATGGTGAGCCGCATCTATGCGCCCTTTGATCAGGCGCTGATGCTGATGTCCGAGCTGTTTGCCGCCGAGTCGTCGGCCAAGCGCATGCGTTCCATCATGGAAGAGCCCGTGGCGCGGGGCAGCGAGCAGTTTGAGCCCGTAGGCCACGATGTGGTGTTCAATCACGTGGCATTTGGCTATGGTGCGGGCGAGGACGGCCGCGCCGGCGAGAAAGTTCTTACCGATGTGAGCTTTACCGCCAAGGAAGGCGAGGTCACGGCACTGGTCGGTCCTTCGGGCTCCGGTAAGTCTACGGTGAGCCGCCTGGCCGCGCGCTTTTGGGATGCCACCGCGGGCACGGTCACCGTGGGCGGCGTGGATGTTGCGAGCGTGGATCCCGAGGTGCTGCTGCGCGACTACGCCATTGTGTTCCAAGACGTGCTACTCTTTGACGACACGGTGATGGGAAACATCCGCCTCGGGCGTCGTGGCGCCACCGATGAGCAAGTGCTTGCGGCTGCGCGTGCCGCCAACTGCGACGAGTTTGTGAGCCGCATGCCGCAGGGCTACAACACCATGATCGGCGAGAACGGCTCCAAGCTGTCCGGCGGCGAGCGCCAGCGCATCTCCATCGCCCGTGCGCTGCTCAAAGATGCGCCGATCGTGCTGTTGGACGAGGCGACGGCGAGCTTGGATGTGGAGAACGAGACCGTGGTTCAGCAGGCGCTCTCCCGTCTGCTTGCAGGTAAGACGGTTATCGTTATTGCCCACCGTATGCGTACGGTGGAAAATGCCGACAAAATCGTTGTACTCATGGATGGTGTGGTTGCCGAGCAGGGCACTCCGGCGCAGCTCAAGGCGGCAGGTGGAGAATTCGCCCGCATGGTGGCGCTGCAAAAGGAAGCAGCTACCTGGCAGTTGTAAGAAGGGGCAAAGGGACAGTCCCTTTGTCACATTGACAATCGGTTACTCCGCATCGTTAATTTTCAAAAGGTTAGCCATGGCTGACCTAGATAGTTAGATAAAATTGAGATATTTCAAAAGCGTGCTCGAGCAAACTTGTTTACTCGGGTGCTGAGGCACCATGCCGCGTCCAATGCGGCAAAAGGGAGAGACATCATGAAGAAGTCCACGTTCAACACCCTGCTTGTTGGTGGCGGTTTTCTGCTTGGTACGGCTGGCATCAAGCTGCTCACCAGCGCTCCGGTAAAGAACGCCTGCGTGCAGGGTATCGCGTGCGGCATGCGCATCAAGAACGGCTACCAGGACATGGTCGAGCAGGCCAAGGCTAATGTCGACGACATGGTTGCCGAGGCGGCCTACATCACCCAGAGCGAGGCCGCTGCTGACGAGGCAGCAGAGTAACGCTCCCAGGCACAAACTATGAGATTCTCGATTATCAGCGAGATCCCCGGCAGGACCCGTCTTCAATTGGCGGGTCCTGTGCCAGAGAGCGATCTCGATGCACTTCTTAAGCTCAGCGGCGATATCGACGGCGTGCACAAGGTGCGCGTATATGGCCGTATTGGCAGATGGCGCTCGAATACGACGAGCCACGTCGCGCGAGCGTGCTCGACGCCTTGGGCGCACTCGATGCTCAAGCTATCGCCGATGCCAAGTCGGGCTATGTGATGCAGCTTGAGCCGCGCAAGCACAAACTCGTTATGGACCTGGCGACACTCGTCGGCGCCCACTACGCGCGCCGCTGGTTCTTGCCCACGCCCCTGCGTGCGGTGTTTGTCGTGGCCGGTTACATGGCCTTTTTGCGTGCCGCCCTCCGTGAGCTCGCGCAGCCGCGCCTGACCGTTCCCGTGCTCGACGCTTCGGCCATCGGCATTTCGTTCGTCAAGCGTGATGTCGACACCGCGGGCCAGACAATGTTCCTGCTCAACGTGGGCGAGCTGCTCGAGGACTACACCCGCGCCATGAGCGAAAACGAGCTCATCAACTCGCTGCTCGATGTACCCGACAAGGCGCAAAAGGTTGTCGGCGACACCGAGGTAAGCGTTGCTGCGACCGAGCTCGAGCTCGGCGATCTGGTCGCCGTGCGCACTGGCATGTCCATTTGCATCGACGGTGTCGTCGAGCGGGGGAGCGCTATGGTCAACCAGGCGACCCTGACCGGCGAGCCGCTGGCCGTTGAGCGCAGCGTGGGCGACGACGTGTTCGCCGGTACGTCGTGGAAGACGGCAGCATCTTGGTGCGCGTGCGCGCCAACACGGCGCAGACCAAACTGCGCTCGATCGTCTCGCTCGTGCAGACGGCCGACTCGCTCAAATCCGAGGGCCAGTCGCATATGGAGGACCTCGCCAACAAGATCGTCCCGTGGAACTTCCTGCTCGCGGGCCTGGTTGCGCTCACCACGCGCAGCCTTATCAAGACCTCGGCGGCGCTGATGGTCGACTACTCGTGCGCACTCAAGCTCACGGGTTCCGTCGCCGTCATGACCGCCATGAGCGATGCCGCCAAGATGGGCGTCATGGTCAAGGGCGCGAAGTACTTTGAGTCGTTTGCCAAGGCTGACACCATCGTGTTTGATAAGACCGGCACGCTTACCGAGGCGCAGCCGCGCCTGGCTTGCGTGCTGACGACAGATGGCTGGAGCAAGGACGAGGTCCTGCGCCTTTCCGCTTGCTTGGAGGAGCATTTTCCGCATCCGGTGGCGCGTGCCGTGGTCAACGCCGCCCTCGAGCGCGGGCTCGAGCACCGCGAACGCCATGCCGCGGTCGAGTACATCGTGGCGCACGGCATCGCTTCGTCCATCGAGGGGCGTCGCGCCATTATCGGTTCGGCGCACTTTGTATTTGAGGACGAGGGTGCGCAGCTCGAGTCCGACATCAAGGAGCAAATCGAGCTCCAGATGCAAGGCCTGTCGCCGCTGTATCTGGCGGTCGACGGCAAGGTCGTCGGCGTGCTCGGCATCGAGGATCCGCTCAAGCCCGGCGTCCGTGAGGCCATCGCCGACCTACATGCGCTGGGCGTCAAGCATGTCGTTATGCTCACGGGCGATTCGGAGCGCACGGCCGAGCGCATTGCGCGCGAGGCGGGTGTCGACGAGTTTAAGGCCGAGCTGCTGCCCGAGGACAAGTACGCCTATGTGGAGCGCATTAAGGGTGAGGGGCGCCACGTTGCATGGTGGGCGACGGCGTCAACGATTCGCCGGCACTCGGTTTGGCCGACGTGGGGCTGGCAATGGGTGGCGGAAGCGACATCGCCAAGGAGGTCGCCGATATCATCCTGACCGACACGGATCTGGCCGCGATCGTGCGTTTGCGCCGCATGAGCCAGGGCCTCATTGATCGTCTGACGAGCTCCTACTCTAAGGTGATGCTCACCAACTCGGCGCTGTTGGCATTGGGTATTACCGGCGCGATTACCCCGCAGACGTCGTCACTGCTGCACAACGGCTCGACGATTGCCTACAGCCTGAGCAACGCGAAGGCTTACCTGCGTTAGCAGACGTGTTCGCCCACGTTATCTGGCCTGCGCAGACGGCATCGGTGTCGTCCGGGCGCAGGCCTTTTGCGTTTGAACATTTGCTAGCTTCTCTATATAGTGTTGCTAGCAAGGCTAGCAATTGAAGGGAGCGAGATCGACATGGGTGCTGTTAGCGGCATGGCGCAGGTGAACGTTCGCGTGGATCGCCAGGTCAAGAACCGTGCCGAGGAAGCGCTGCGGCTTTCGGGCGGGTCACTGCCCGAGCTCATCAAAAAGGTGGTGGCCAAGGTCGCGCAGGGTGGCGGGCAGTGCGAGGAAGTGCTTGCGGCCGTCGACGACCGGCGGCAGACCGTCGCGCCCGATACTCCGTTCGCCGCATCATGGGCGGCGGCAGATCAGCTTTACGCGGACCTGGGCATCGCTACGCCGCCCGTATCCGACGATCGCGATTGGGACACAATCTATTCCGATGCCATGGACGAGCGCTATCGCCAAAAGGGGATGATCCTGTGAGCGGGGCTCCCCTCAAAATAATGGTGGACGCTAACGTATGGTTGATTCGTTTTGCGTCGACCATGCCGAGTCGCTCGCTGCTCGTGCCTTTATTGGGCAGGCGGCGGAGACGGGGGCGTTGCTGTTCTTCCCGGTGCATATTGCCAAGGACGTGCTGTACGTTGTCCAACACGAGCTGAAGCGTAGCGTTCTTGCCAGCGGGGGAGCGATCGACGAGGCATCTGCCCGCGCAATTGGCGATGCGGCGTTGGCGTTTGTTCGGAACATGACCGAAAACGCCACGGCCGTGGGTGCAGATGCGTCGGACCTTTGGCTGGCCGACAAATACGTAGCGCTCCATCGCGATTACGAGGACAACTTGGTGCTCGCCGCGTGCAAGCGCGCGCAGGTCGATTACTTGGTGACCAACGATCGCAAGCTGCTCGAACATGCCGATCTTGCAGCAAAGACCCCGCGCCAAATGATGCCGATCCTGGCTTTGGCCGAACGCGGCGGCGCGGCAATCGGTTGACGCGAACTGTTTGCGGGCCTCTTGGACGACGATGCGCCAAGGGGCCCGCGTCTGCTATTTACAAAAGCTCGGCCTTAATGGCGGGACTTTCTGCGAGCTGCTCGGCTGCCTTTTCGTCGGAGCTGTCGAGTGCTGCCAGACTGCGGTAGACCCACTCGTTGACCTGGGTGTTCTTGACGCCTGCGGTCTGCATTAGGCGCCTACCTCGCGGATTGCTGCGAGCAGATCGGCTTTGGGACCCGCGAGCTCGACCTCGATGCCGTGGTAGCGACCACGCCGCGGTTCTCACTCACGTGGTCGATAAAGCCCTCGACGGTCTCAAGCTGCTGGGCGAGAGCCACATCATCGTTAGCGTCCAGCGCGACGAGTGCATTCGATACCGTGAGGGCGGGATGTCCGCAGGGGACAAAGCCTTCGATGACATCCATAGCTTCGGTAATGGTTGAGCCCAGGCCTGCGAGGGCATTGACGAGTTGCTGCTTGGTATCCATAACGGTCCTTTCGACGGGGCAGTTGTGCTTGGCGAAAATATACGTGACGCGATCGGTAGCAAAAGTGCGAAGTGCGGCGCACATTGGGGTCTTCACAGCTCGTGCATAGAACAGCGGTCCGCTTTCAGAACGTGGTAAGATAACACTCCACAAGCGGGGCTCGTCCCGCATGTTCCTTGAAAAGTCGACGGCTGTTGGGTGCTTTTGTGCCCGATGCCATCCAGACTTTCCCAGCATTCGGGGGCGACTGGTCTCGACACGATAGCTCTGAGAGAGGAAGCAAGCCGAGGTCTCCTCGCCTCGTTAAACAGGGGTACCGTCAAATTGAATTGACAACAACTCTTCTTTTGAGCCTATGGCTCTCGCTGCTTAATTTATAGCGGCGCGTCAACCCGGTGATTTCCCCGACACCGGCGCGACGTCATGTTAGGGGAATGCTCCTGCGCACGTAATCGGTATGGCGCAGGCTAAGATCGAACCGGTTAGGACGCCGCGAGCGTGTCGCTGCGCGCAAAGCGTCCGAGACAAAACCAGCGACTGAGCTTGGAGATGCCAATCAGGGGGCTTTCGTGGACCGGAGTTCGATTCTCCGCGCCTCCACCAATAGTTACAAGCAGGTAGAGAAGTGTCTCTACCTGCTTTTTTATTACATATAGATACCGCGGAGAATCGAACTCTGTGCAGGGCGCGGGCGTAAAGAAAACGCGTAAGCGTTTTTAGCCCGCGGGCGAGGACGCCGGCAGGCGGCCGAAGCCGGTGCGGATTTGCGAAGCAAATACGCGGATTCTCCGCGCAAAGCCTCAGCCCTATGCAGATGCGATGCCGATCGGACTGCAGCCTGCCATGCCCCGCATCAACGTCGCCCCAGGCGGAAAATCCATCCCAGAATTCCGGTTCAGACTGGGATGCGGTTTCCGGATGACGTTTCAAGCGGAAACTGCATCCCGGAATCGACGCTCGGAATGGGATTCATTTTCCGGAAGACGCCTCAAGCGGAAACCGCATCCCGGAATCCGCGCTCAGAACGGGTCGCGCTTTCCCAACGGCGGTCCAAGCGGAAAGCGCATCCCGGAATCTCGCCTCAAACTGGGATACACTTTCCGCTTCACCTGCCGCCTCAAAAAACCCATGCGCTCGCCATCTCAAAACTGGGTAGAAGAAAGCCAAAACGAAACAGCAGGAGGTCAATATGACTGCAGAAGATAAGGCAAAGAACGCCGGCAAGGTCGCGCTCGTCCTGGAGGGTGGCAGCTTCCGCGGGCAATTTACCGCGGGCGTGCTCGACGTTCTTATGGAGGCCGGTGTCGAAATCCCGGCGGTATATGGCGTATCGGCCGGTGCCTCAACGGCGTGAACTACAAGTCGCACCAGATCGGCCGTGCCAACCGCATCAACCTGGCTTTCTGCAACGACAGCCGCTTCATGGGCGCCGCGTCGTTTGCGTCCACGGGCTCTATCGTTGGCTACGACTTTATCTTTAACGACGTCCAAGACCGCCTGGACCCCTTTGACAACGAGACGTTCGACGCGAGCCCCATCGAGATGTACGCCGTCGCGACGGACATGCTCTTTGGAACCGCCACGTACCTCCCGGTCAAAAGCGCCGTGCTCGATCTCGACGCCGTGCGCGCATCGACCTCGTTGCCGCTGGTGACGCCGCCGGTCGAGATAGACGAGCACAAATACGTCGACGGCGGCGTGGCCGATTCGGTCCCCATCGAGCACGTGCTGGAGGAGGCGGGCTTCGATCGCGCGGTCGTCATCGTCACGCAGGACCGTTCGTATGAGAAAAAGCCCTACGAGTTTTTGCCGGCCGCGCGTGCGCGTTATGCCGACTACCCCTATCTGCTCGAGCTATCGAGACGCGCCACGACCGTTACAACATCCAGCGCATGCACCTGTGGAAGTATGAGCGCGAGGGCCGTGCGTTGGTCGTCGCTCCGCAAAAGCCGGTCGAGGTCGGCCATGTCGAGCACGATCCGGCAAAGCTTTTGGACCTGTATATCCAGGGCCGTCAGGAGGCAAAGCGCCTGCTCGCGGAAATCCAAGAGTTCGTTGAGCGCTAGCGACGGCGAACCCTTAAAAAATGGCAACAGCTAAAGAGCTGGAAAATCACGGCTCGTGGATGACATGTGCAGAAACTCTGGTCGGAGCCAAAATACCTGTTGACTCGTACGGCGAGCGGGGTAATATGGACGGGTTACTTGCAGAGCCCCGTGAATCTCTGTAACAACACGTACTGTACATGGAGGAGTCTAAGTGATTTCGAAATCGACTCACTACGCCAAGCAGGGCGAGGTCCAGCGCAACTGGGTTCTCGTCGACGCCGATGGTGCTGTCCTGGGCCGTCTTGCCACCCAGATCGCAATGATCCTGCGCGGTAAGAACAAGCCCCAGTTCACGCCCAACAGCGACTGCGGCGACTTCGTTGTCGTCATCAACGCCGATAAGGTCCAGCTTACCGGTAACAAGGCCGACACGAAGACCTATTATCGCCACAGCGGCTACAACGGCGGCCTCAAGGCTGAGAGCTTCCGCCAGGCTATGGAGAAGCACCCGGAGAAGGTCATCGAGCGCGCCGTTCGCGGTATGCTGCCCAAGACCACCCTCGGCCGTGCCAGATGACCAAGCTTAAGGTCTACGCTGGTGCCGAGCATCCGCACGCTGCCCAGAACCCCACGAAGATTGAGCTGGAGGCTTAAAGATGGCTGAGAACACCGTTGTCTACCAGGGTACCGGCCGTCGTAAGAACGCCGTCGCCCGCGTCCGTCTCGTCCCCGGCACCGGCAAGGTGACCATCAACAAGCGTGACGCCGAGCAGTATTTCGGCCGTCATCAGCTCGTTGAGAACGCCCTTGCTCCCTTCAAGGTGACCGACACCGCCGGTCAGTTCGACGTTATCGCTCTGTGCGATGGCGGCGGCATCTCCGGTCAGTCCGGCGCTCTGCGCCTGGGCATCGCTCGCGCTCTTCTGAACGCTGGCGACTACCGTGCTGACCTCAAGAAGGCCGGTTTCCTTACGCGCGATGCTCGCGTGGTCGAGCGCAAGAAGTACGGCCTCAAGAAGGCCCGCCGCGCTCCCCAGTTCTCCAAGCGCTAAGGTTTTATCTCCTTTCGAGATACAATGTACAAGCGGGGCCTGCCGATTCCTCGGCGGGTCCCGCTTTTCTTTTTCGACTAGGGCGGGCGGTTGCATATCGCCTGCTAGGGAAGGAGCGATCCTATGCCCCAGAACATCTTCGGTACCGACGGCGTTCGTGGCGTCGCCAATGCCGGCCTCTCGTGCGACCTCGCGTTTCGCCTTGGCCGCGCGGCGACCAAGTTTCTTGGTCCGGATATCTGCATCGGCCGCGACACGCGTCTTTCGGGCACCATGCTCGAGAGCGCTCTGACCGCCGGCATTATGGCCGAGGGCGGCCGCCCGCATTGCTGCGGCGTCATCCCCACGCCGGCCGTGGCCCTGCTCACTGTCCAAAATGAGCTCGACGGCGGCATCGTCATCTCTGCTTCGCATAATCCGCCGGAGTTCAACGGCATCAAGTTCTTTAGCCGCAAGGGCATGAAGCTTCCCGATGCTGTCGAGGAAGAGATCAGCGCCTGGGTCATGTCCGAGGAAGCCATGGCTGCCGACACGCTGCCGACCGGTGCCGGCGTGGGCCACATCATCAAGATGAAGGATGCCCGCAAGGCATATGTCGATCATGCCATCGATACGCTCGATGGCTGAGGCTCGACGGCCTGGTCGTTGCCGTCGACTGCGGCCACGGTGCTTCTTGCCAGACCACGCCCGCCGCGCTGCAGCGCCTGGGTGCTACGGTCCATGCCATCAACACCGATTATTGCGGCACCGACATTAACGTTGAGTGCGGTTCTACGCATCTCGAGCCCTTGCGCGAGCTCGTGCTGCGCACCCATGCTGACATCGGTCTGGCCCACGACGGCGACGCCGACCGCGTACTGTTCGTGGACAGCGAGGGCAATGAGATCGACGGTGACTACATCCTGGCTATCTGCGGTTCTGACCTTGCCGCTCGCGGCAAGCTCGCCAACTCCGAGATCGTCTCGACCGTCATGTGCAACCTGGGCTTCTCCATCGCTATGAAGGAGCAGGGCTTCGAGATGGTCCAGACCGCCGTGGGCGACCGCTACGTTCTGGAGCGCATGCTCGCGGACGGCGCCGTCATCGGCGGCGAACAGTCCGGCCACATCATCTTCCTGGAGCACAACACCACCGGTGACGGCCTGGTGACGGCTCTGCAGCTGCTGGCCGTGCTCAAGCGCACCGGTCGTACCCTCACCGATCTTGCCGGCATCATGAAGAAGTACCCGCAGGTACTCGTCAACGTGCATTCCGACAATAAGGCCGGCCTGGACGATTGCCAGCCATCTGGGATGCCGTCGCTGCTGCCGAGAAGGAGCTTGATGGCCGCGGCCGCATTCTGGTGCGCCCGAGTGGTACCGAGCCGCTGGTCCGCGTGATGGCCGAGGCCGAGACGCACGAGCTGACCCAGCGCGTTGTCGACGACATCGTCGAGGTTGTCAAGCGCGAACTTCCCTAATGGTCAAAAACGGGTGCCAAGTGGTAACTGTTAAGGTTATTTTGGTTGATCGGTATGTCCGAGGGGGAGCATGTTCACTAAAGTCCTAAGGTCTTTTGGTATGCGTGGTCGAGTCCTTACGTTGGATGCTCCCATCTCGGGCGACGTCATTCCGCTCTCCGAGGTAAACGATCAGACGTTTGCTACCGGCCTTTTGGGCCAGGGCGTGGCGATTCAGCCTACGGGTACACGTGTGATTGCTCCGGCTGACGCTAAGGTCGAGGCGATTTTTCCCACGGGTCATGCCGTTGCGCTCAACACGGTCGATGGTCTAGACGTGCTCATCCATGTTGGTTTGGACACTGTCCAGCTTGAGGGCAAGCATTTTAGCGTGCATGCACAGGTGGGTGATGTCGTCCATAAGGGCGACGTGCTCATCGAGTTCGATCGCGAGGCAATTGCTGCCGAGGGTTACGATGTGACGGTTCCCATCTTGGTGTGCAACTCTGTTGAGTTCTCGAGCATCAAGGGCTCCGTTGGCGAGCATGTCGAGGAGATGGACCAGCTCATCGTTGCTCGCGAGCGCTAGTCGCTCCGCTTGGCCTTTAGCCTACAATTCAATCACGTTTACGGAGGCGCCCTTGAAAGAGGGCGCCCTCCGTGGCAAGATGGGGATTGTCCGAAGCTAAACAGCTTTGGGTCACCGTGGACGGGCAGGGGCCTCGACGCGGTTAGACACGAGACACATATATTACGCGACCTCGCCCTGGTGGCCGCACACGTTGGTTGCGGCGACGCGGGCCGCGGGCAAGTGCTTGTAAGGGGAGCCTTGCCTCTCTTGTACGAGAAAGGACGCGTAATGAAAATCATTAAAGCTAAAGACTACGAGGATATGAGCCGCAAGGCAGCTAATATCATCTCGGCCCAGGTTATCCTCAAGCCCGATTGCGTGCTGGGTCTTGCCACCGGCTCCACCCCGATTGGCGCTTACAAGCAGCTCGCCGCTTGGTACGAGAAGGGCGACGTCGACTTCGCCGAGGTCAGCACTTATAACCTGGACGAGTATCGTGGTCTTTCGCACGACGATCCCCAGAGCTATCACTACTTTATGCGCGAGAACTTCTTCGATCACATCAATATCGATCTGAACAACACGCACGTGCCCGATGGCTCCAACCCCGATGCCGCTGCTGCCTGCTCCGAGTACGACAAGATCGTCGCTGCCGCCGGTTACCCGGATCTGCAGCTGCTCGGCATTGGTAATAACGGTCATATTGGCTTCAACGAGCCCGATGACCACTTCTCCAAGGGTACGCACTGCGTCGACCTGACCGAGAGCACCATTCAGGCTAACAGCCGCCTGTTCGACAGCATCGATGATGTGCCCCGTCAGGCTTACACCATGGCACCCAGACCATCATGTATGCCCGCATGATCCTGGTTGTCGCCAACGGCGAGGCCAAGGCTCAGGCCGTGCACGATATGTGCTATGGTCCGGTTACGCCCAAGTGCCCGGCTTCGATCCTGCAACTGCACACCAACTGCGTCGTCGTTGCTGACGAGGCCGCTCTTTCGCTCTGCGAGTAACGCGACCAAGCATCTTGCATAGCTTTCCAAAAGGCCCTCGCTTTGCGGGGGCCTTTTTAGTGGACATACGCCGTGGCGTATACATGACGGAAACCTTGCCGCGTGCTTGACTGGAGGGTTTTAAATTTTTGTGATTCATTCTATAGCAGATTCTATGCACATTTGCCACCATAGAGTCGCAGGCGGTAGCGAGGAGTAGGCGAGTTGCGCAACTCAAATAAAAATAGCCGACTGCGCTACACTGCAAATGGGATGGGACATGCTGGCAAGCGCATTGACCTGCGCAAAGACCTATTGGTCGGGGGATAAGATACCATCGGGCCTCGCTGTACAAAAACTTGCCAAACACGTACCGGCAGACAATTAAAAACTCTAAGTCGCGCTATTCACGGGGCGGCTCATATGGTCCTGCAGCTACGGTGTCCATATGGTCGAGTTGAGGAGCAAGCATGGTAAACGATTTGGGCAATACGGACGACCTCGAGTTGATGCCGACGGGCGGCGGCTATATGGTGCGGCGAGATCGCTTGATGAACGAGCTTATCGTTAAAGGGCGCAAGGCGGGAATTGTTTTGCTCTACGCGCGATGGGTTTGGTAAGACGTCGGTGTTGCTGCAATACGTGCAGGAGGTTAAATCGGACCCCACGCGAGGGTCGGTTCGGATTATCGAGGCCGACCGCGCGATTGGACGCGAGCTCTTTATGCAGCTCGAGGTTGTCGCCGATGAGCTTAAGGACAAACCTCATTCGCTCGTTGCGATCGACAACGTGCCCAATCTCGAGCAGCACGAAACCGAGGACCTCATCGATCGAATCCGCAGCTTACGTGCTACGGGGACGGGGGTCTTTATTGCCTGCCGCCCTCCAACCGATTGCTTATCCACGGGCTGGGCGATTCTGTAAAAGTCAATGCGCAGATGCTCAAGGTGCACGCCTATGAGTATTCGTCATGGGCCACGGCGTTCTCGATCAGCACATCGCTCGATTTTTATCGGCTCACGCAAGGCGTACCCGAGCTGGTATCGGCCCTGCAGACGGGAATGTATGGACAGGGCGATGTTGCCGGCTTGCTCGAGAACGAAATCGTCAACGTGTACGGTGCGGCGCTGGCCGATCTTGCATCGCTCGAGAACAACCTGTTGTTTACCGTTGCCTGCTTGATGGCGCTGATGGGCGAGGGCCGCATTGCGGAGCTAGAGGCGTGCGGTGTGAGGCTTTCGATGGTCGACCAGTCCATCTTTGTGCGCGATTATCCGATTTTTGGCGTGGATCCGTCTGATCGCACCTTTAGGTGTTTGGGCGCTAAGGACAACGCGCGCCTGAGGCTGCGAAAGCTTGTTGCCGAGATCCGTCCCGAACTTGTATCGCGGGCTGCTCGCATTTTGATCAAGGCGGCCGATGCGATTTGGCTATGGACCTGGCCGACGCGTTCTTGGACCGCCATGTGGTATTGGAACTTGCCGGGCAGTATGGGGCCGATCTTGCCCTGACCGGGCACGGAGGGGACATTTGCCGTGCGGCGTCGGCGATGATCAAGCGGAAAAGCAGGAGCAAGAGCCGGCACCCGCCGAGGCACTCGGCGTGTATCTGGCGGCTGTCAGCGTGTGCAATACAAAGCTAGCAAGGTATATGGCGTCCGTTATCGAACGTGCGGGTGACCAGGCGGCGCACGAGGTCGATCCCGCTACCTGGAAAATAGCCAGGCGCTCACCATCGCCTTTTATGGCGACAATGATCTGGGGCTTCCCGCCAACCCTGTTGTGCAAGAACAGACATCCTGCGAGGTGCTCGACATGCTGTCCGCGCATATCGAGGTCAAGCGCCACCTAACCGAGCGAGCGGAAGACGGCAATGTTCTCGCGAAGCTCAAGGCGTGCAAAGCTTATGATTGCGAGCTCGACATCGCGGGGATTCTCATACAGGCCGACCATATGCTGGTGGAGCTGTTCGACGGCTCGTTTGCTAAACCCGACGAGCGCGATGACAAGATGGCGCAGATACTCGAGGCGCTCGATATCCGCGGGCTTAAGGCGCCGTCCATTTGGCTGCGTATGGTGCTCGCGGCGCGGCGCCTGCTCGCGGGCTTGCCCGTGACCGACGATGTGGCGTTTGGCGAGCTCGACCGCTTTGCGGTGCGTGTTCGTGACAATCAAATTCAGCTGTTTGGGTTATTGCTGGAGGGTTGGCAATCGCTGGCGGAGGGGCGGCCGGTCAACGCGAAGTTCCGCGCGGTTCAGGTGCTCAAGCTCGCCGACGAATCGATTGCGTACATGCGCGAAAACGCGTTGCTGCTGGAGCGCGTGGCGTACCTGCGCAATACGTCGCTGGTATCGGTTCGCGAAGAGGCGGAGCTGCTCGACATTAGCAAGACGCAGGCCGGTGGCTCAGAAGCCTGGATCGTGGCGCTGCACCTGGCCGCTGCGGGCCGCGATAGCGATCTTGCCGCCTGGATGTCTATGAATCGCTCGGGGATTTTAGACCCATCGTATCGGCTATTTGCGCGTCTTGCGATGCACTGTCTGGGCGAGCCTGCCGTCAGGATTCGCAAGAAGCTTCCGGTGCGTGAGCTGTCGCGGTATTCACTACGCGATGATTTTGAGGGCGAAAGCGAGCACCTGTTCCAGGCGGGCGAGGTTGAGGCTGTCGATACGATCGGCCATATTGAGATGCGCATGTTTGGCACATTTCGCGCCGAGCGCGACGGCTTTCCCATCACGGATAAGATGTGGCGTCGCAAAAAGGCGGCAACACTTGCCGAGCGGCTCGCGTTGGGCATGGATGCCATGGTCGACCGCGAGACAATCGCCATGGAGTTGTGGCCCCATGCCGAGTTTAGCGCCGCGCGCAACAATCTGTATTCGACGGTATCGCGCTTGCGCTCGGCTTTGTCCAACGCCGGATGGCAAGTCGTGCGTGCTCATCCAAAACGAGTGCATAGGCTCAACGGCGACTACGTTAAGACCGATGTAAGGCTCTTTGACCAGCTGAGCCGCGAGATCCTGGGAAACCGTATGGGCGCGAGAGGCCCTCACCTGGTTGAGCTTTGTCTTAAGGTTGAGCAGCTCTACGCGGGGCCGCTGTATGTTCCCACCGGTTGCAATCCCACGTTTTTTACGCGCATGCGCCACATTATGCAATCCAAGTACATCGACTGCATGATTAGGGGAGCGAATGCCGCTCTCGAGGAAAATGACCTGCAATCGGCAATTTGGCTCGTTGAATCGGGGCTTCGCCAAGAGACTCGCGCGAGGACATGGTTCGCTGTGCCATGCGCGTTTACGGTGCGGCGGGACGACGCCGCGATGTTGTCGAGCTATACAGCGGCCACATGCACCACCTGCGAGAGCAGGTTCAAGGCGTGCCTGAGCCCGAGACAAGGCGCCTGTATGAGCGCCTGGTCGAAGGCAGGCTCAAGCGCGTGCTTGTCGAGCGATAAAAACGGGCGCCCGAATCACTCGGACGCCCACAGGCTACTCGGTATGGCCAGTCGGTTTTAGACGAGCTTGATCTTCTCGATATCCTTGCGCGAGGACTCGCGATACAGCGAGAACTTGCGGCCGATAACCTGAACGACGTCGGCGTGGCAGCGCTCGGCGAGCTCCTCGGCGGCCTCGCGGGCAGAAAGGCTGGAGCCGTCCAGCACGGAGCACTTAACGAGCTCGTGCTTCTCCAGGTAGCGACCGTCTGCTCGACGGTGCTCGTTGACATCGGACTTACCGATGATGATGGCGGGGTTGAGGTGATGGGCCATGCTGCGAAGCTGCTTGACCTGGGCTCCTGTCAGTGCCATGGGTTCTCGCTTTCTATGTATGGGGCGCCCCGCAATGGGGCCTTAATCTACGTGAGCTGTCCCACGATAGCGCAGGAACGGCGTGGTGTGGAGCGCGTTTGCCCAGTTCGCAAAGAATGCGGATGCCGGGCGGGAAGACGATGCAAGCTTTAGATGGGCTACGGGCGGGGTACGGAGACCGGTTCCCAGGCGATAAACGCCCATCGGACTTTGCGGATGTGGTCGAGCATGTAACGTCCCTGCGGTACGCCCTTGGATCCCGGCTCGCGGCATGGGGGTTCTCGATCATGTGGTGGGCGATATAGTCGCGCAGGCGGTCAATCTTATCCTCGTTGCCATGCTCGAGCATGCGAGAAAAGTCTGCCACGCCCGCCTCAAGACTATCGAAGGTGTCGCGGCGGGGCGATTCAAAATACGTGACCTGCGGCAACGCACCCATCTGAATAAGGATGTTAAAGGCATATACAAATCCGTTGCTGCGGGTAACCGAGACGCCGATGGCGTTCATCAGGTGCAGGTCATAGCGCGGGCTGGAGTTGGCGACCATCGTGACAGCACAACGCCGACGAGCCGTACGATCAAGCTTGGCAAGCGCACCTTTTAGATTGGTCGTCGTAACCGACCGACTGGCAAAGGCAACATCCACCGCTTTCACAACCGGTGCAACCAAATCCCAATCATCATCCCAAGCAAGCTCAAGCGGCGTAATAAGATCCTCGAGCCCATAGAACTCAATGCCAGCATCAAGCGTGCTCAACATAGCAGGGGAAAAGTCAGCAGCAATCACAGGATGCCCAGCCTGAGCAAGCGGAATAGCAATCGACCCAGCCCCGCACCCCATATCGAGCACCGACTCGCCAGGCTCAAGCGCCAGCAGTTTTATAAAATCC
>ENA-OQAS01000521-OQAS01000521.1-human-gut-metagenome-genome-assembly--contig:-NODE-521-length-19802-cov-2.229581_pt1 | contig 19802 bp, 27 predicted proteins | sample MGYA00242733_ERZ504523 | MGnify/ENA primary metagenome ERZ504523 (study PRJEB26092, sample SAMD00036239) | human gut metagenome | host: Homo sapiens | study: EMG produced TPA metagenomics assembly of...
GCCGCGTTGTGATGGATGTGCCAGTTGTTGCGGCAACCCGGCTCGAAGGTCACGTTATGGATGGCAATCTGCGGAGTCTCGAGCACCGGAGCAAGGTAGCTCTGTCCCACGAAGTACTGCGCGAAGCGTCGTTCGGTTCTCCCATCGGGAATGCGCTCGGATTTTCCATTGTCGACCCGTCCTTTCCGATCAAAACACCCCGGAAATTCCCCTATGAACGTAGGTGAAACCGCCATGTATTTGCCTACGAAGCAGAAGTTCTCAAAGGCATCCCTAGGCCAGATTCAATCTAGCGCTTATCGAGGCTCTCCAAAAGAACATTGATCGGATTCTGGATGGAAAAGATGCTGAGGGACTTTCTTCGAACTTTCTACAAAATACTCCGCCGCTACCTAACTTCGCTGCCGCCTTTAGTATTGCTCTGCCTACCGAAATCCATGAACGCATAAAATCTTGTGAGCATGAATACTGGAATGCCTTTGGAACGTTTTCGCGGAACTTAAGACGCGCCTATGGGCAAGTTGGCGGATGGTCGAAGTTATATTACGGCAGAAAACCTGAAGATAAGCTTCCTATTAAAAAAGACTGGGGCAAAGAGCTTATTCATCGCAAAATTGAATTAGCGCTTCTCACGAATAAATGCTTCGATGATGTTGAGTTACTGATCAACACGCTTAGAGTATATGGGGGAATGTGCGGCAATTTTGGAAATGGTTCGCTTTACTTTAAACCTCACTTAACCAGGCTTAACCCCTTAACAAAACAAGAACGCGCGAGGCGCGACCGCGCGGAAAAAGAACGCCATAAAAAAGCAATGGAGAGAATTCGAAAACAAGAAGAATGGGAAGCCGAACAGCGACGCAGAGGAGCCTATGGAGGTTATAGCGGCGTCGACGAATTCGACGAAGCAAACGGATCGTATGAGTTTGGCAATTCGTATTCGTATGCTTGGTATACCGATCGCGATAGCTACAACGACGTCACAAGATAGCAATTTGTCTCTGCACTTGTAGAAGCTTGACTAGCTTCTTTCCTCTCTAGTTAGCAGAAACTTAGTTGTTTGAACGCCATATTAGAAGCTATTTAGTTGCAAAACGCAAGCGGGACGATTAAGCGTCGTCCCGCTAAGCATCACTTATTAAAGCGTCCTTCAATCAGCATCAATAAAAATGCGCGTTTAGTACATTTTCTCAAAAACCAAATTACAGACCGTACGGTCGCCACCACCAAAGCCAGCGGAAGCAGCAGTGGACTGGGCGAAGGTATGCAAGCGATAACCCTGTGCAAACTGTTGGTTACAAATATCTTCGATTTCTTTGAAGTTCTTAGAACCTTTTCCCACAAACTTTTCGCGTAAAACAACCTGCATAACGCGATACTGACCTGGATTGTTATTAATTTGTCCAGCTTGGTCATTAAATCCATGAAACCCATGATGCTTTCCTTTCAGGCGTTAATACTTCCAGCTTTTTAATTCTTAACGGCCATAACGCCGCATTCAAAAGAACAACATCATCAGAATACAGGAATAAAGAACTCAGAACGCTTACAAGAAGTTAATTGTTCGAGGTAACACCTAAACCATGGCGCATCCCTGTCCAATGATAGGGACATAGAAATTGCTTTGCTTCTATACACTTCGAAATATAAGAATCAAAAAGAAAGGAACAAAAATGAGCATCTACTCGCGCCACATAACCGACTTTAATGTTGCTGGTATGCGCTATTGGGATGGCGCGCTTGTGCTTGACGAGCTTAAAGTCGGCGCAAATTTAACCATGGTCGTAGAGCAAAACAACCCTCATGATCCAGATGCCGTTGCGCTTTATTGGAAGGACACAAAGATTGGTTATGTTCCCCGAGATTTAAATTGGCTTCCCGCTTTACTGCTTCGTTTTGGACACCGTGACGTCTTGGAATGTCGAATCCTTAAAGTCAATAAAGAAGCAGACACCTGGAAGCAGATACAAGTAGGAATTTATGTTACTGATAAAAGTAACAATCAGTAAATTTCGCCAGTAAAGAAGTGGGATTACTATAGTCACCTACATACATTAACACCCATACTGAGCTTTTCTGAGCATTGTTTAATTTGTTCAATGCATTGAACATTTTTGTTCACGCTGCTGAACATATGAGATGGTACGTTAACAAACTGCCGTCTTCTATTGCTGCTGCTACTTCTTATCTTCAATAATCCAAAATCGGTTCCATCTGTCAGCATAGTACATGTTGCCTGTCCTAGAGAGGAAACGCGATTTATACCTGCTACATAATCACCTAAATGCTCTTTAAGCTCAGAATTGGAGCCTCGCAATTTTGCTTGCATTCTAGTTTTGCTGACAAGTAGCTGTTCTTTTGCTGCAGCTCTAGGGGTTTTGAGAAGTGAGCCTTTTAAAAATATTTTTCTCTCTGCTCCCTTGTGGAAGCGCACCCGGAGCACCTTTTATAGCACCAATTGAAGTTCGATGATACCGGAAATCCTCTGATACCTATCAAGAAAATGTTGGGACTTAAGGCTATTCGCTGTTGCTCCACCAAAGCACTATGTTGATCAAAGCAGCCATCGTAATACATGCGTGTTAACGCAAGAGCTGATAAGGCTTGCAAACATAATTCGAACTGTTCTTTATAGGAGTCCAATTCATCAAGCAATGTTGAAATGTCTTTTTCAGCGGGCTTAATTTCTTTTGCTCGCCTTTCAATATCTGCAAGCTGTTCAGTAATCCAGTCAATTACCTCACCAATATCGTTATAGCGAGACTCAATCTCAATTCGAGCAGCCTGCAAAGCCTCGGAGGGTTTTCCCTGATAATCCTCAAACAACTGCATATAGGTCTTAGCAATGTCAATTGCGTTTTTAACTTTTGCTTTTTGCTCGCCAGCAATCATAGCCATAACGCTATCAAGCTTTGAATCAATACTATGTAGGGTATCGCTGATCTCTGTCATGTATGCTTGGCCAACAACCATAGCTGCCGCGGATAAACCCACAGAAGCAACTTGAGCAGGACTTATTCCATTAAGCCTTAATGACACATCACCATTAAGCTTGCCATTAGCATCTTTCACCAATGCACGAAGTGAGCCATCGTCCTTTGACGACTTGATTAGGTCTTGCAGTGTATAACCATCAGGAACCTCGACCTTATAAAGATTAGCTCCTTCAACAGCATCCAAAACATTAGACGCTATACCTAGAACCGCATCAACTTTTCCCGTTAAACTAACTCCGCCGGAATTGTCCTTATCGATTTTGCCCAGTACAGAAATTCGATCTAGGTCTTCAGGCCTTACGATTTCGACAGTTACAGGAGCAAGCTCGTTATCTTTCACCGAACATCACCCTACTGCGCACTATATTGTTCAGATTTCATAGCTTCCCATTTGTTATAAGACAAAACAGACTGAAGATCCTGAACAAGAGAAGCATAACGATCTTTAAGTTGATCGCTATCGCAAGGATAAATCAGGATTTTCATAGGCTGTTTAAATTTAAAATCAGCATACACATCAACGTTGCCAAAACCACATAACTGTGAATACACATCAAAACCAACTGTTTCGCTACAGCCTACATAAACGTCTCTGTATTCCGATAGATCTTTTTCACGGTTTGATTTCATAGTCAATATGGCATAGCAACCAGAAATAGCCATATAACCATTTTTAAGATTATTTACATCAGAAATATTCGCTTCGAAATTTTCAAAAAACTTCTCAGCAGAAACTGGTGGCAGAGAGCTTGCTATTGCACGATTTCGAGCGACCTCTAATTCTTTCTTCTGCGCTTGTTGTCTTTTAGCTGCTGAGCTTTTCCAAATACAGCGCTTTGGACGCCTCTAACAGCGCCGCCAGCCTGTTCAGCTTTTTTCGCAAACTGTTCAGCTACTATAGGTGCATATTTCTTAACGGCAGGTTCTACATAAGGCAGAGCTTCCTTACCAATATCAACTGCTTTTTCAATATCTCCAAGACCGATCTTTGGTTTCGCCATGGCTTTTACCTCGTAATCCGTAGTAACTATCCACCAATTAAGCTAGCCAATAGATGCGCACTAATGGAAGAATAGCTCGAGTTTCTAAATCAGCAGCTTCGTAATTATCTACAAGAAGATGAGCAAACTGATCAAGGTCTAACAACTTAACAGGCATCAGAGCACGATCTGCTTCATACTCTGCCTCGCGTGTGAAACCGCCTGTACTAACAAAAAGCCCACTGTCAGTATTACGCAAACCGCCAATAAACGATCTTAATGCTGGAGCACCCATAGAGCCTTTTCTGTGTTTTACCTCTACAACAATACGAGGAGATTCCAAACCAAGTCCGTCTGGTGAAGCGATAATATCTTTTCCACCATCTGCACCCTTGCGAGTCATTGAAGTTTTATAGCCCATAGAACGAAGAACCCCTGCTACTAACAATTCCATGTCGTCCCATGCTAGCTGCATAATACGATCTTTAATTCTCTCAATACCATCTTCTGCCGTTGCTTCACGAGCCTCAATTGAGCTTTCCTCTTCGGCATCATCCGATATATTCTGAAATATATCTCCCTTAGCAGCACTCTGAAGCTCGATCATCTTTCATCTGAAACACCAAATAAGGTAGATATTGACCCTAAAGAATGCTTAGCAGAAGAAGATAGTAAGTCTCGAGACGCTGTTGTCTCCCAAATGACCTTGCGACGATAAGAGCCATTGTCGTCATCATTTTCATCGGAAGGAATAAATAGACATTCGCCTGTCACTGTTCCCAAATGATACAAACGAGTAGAAGGATCATACATAACAACATTTGAACCTTCCACTATTTCATGAGAAAAGCGATATACCATACCAACATGAGCAGCGACAACCTGCTTAGTTGCTTCAGGGTTAACTTTCCTATAAAGCAACTTTAACTGTTCCTTTGAAAGCGATGCTATATCTTCGCCATTAAAATCCCAGTAAATAGCAATGTAGCCGCCAGAAATCCACTCATTAGCTCGCATTCCACCTTTTCCGGCGCGAATAATCCAAGAGTTCATGCTATCTCTTTCTATTAAGTAGAGAATTGTTTAGCTCAACAAGGCTTAGCAGTTACTGAATGATTATATATGAGCAGGCGAAAACAGAAAAAGGCAGCAAATAATTAAGTAACCGAATAAATGATTATTTAACTGAAGCGCTGCAAACACGCTTTATTCATTGGATTGAAAGCGAAGACGACCCTTGGGGAAGCATGGATGCTGCAGCGATTGGTAGTCTCGACTTGGTTGTGACAGATTATGTCGCTAATGGAAGCTTCGCTTCCTTAAAGCAAAATGTCGAACTACTGAACGATGGTGGATATGCATATTTCATGCGGAATACCGACTTTAAGTCTGGTAGCTTCAATGTCTTTGTCCCCGAGCACTCCTATCGCTTCCTGTCGAAGTCTGCTCTGCATGGCGGAGAAGTGATTATTTCTAACGTTGGTGATGTCGGGAGCGTTCACCGTTGTCCTGTTTTGGACAAACCGATGACTTTGGGCAACAATGAAATCCTGGTAAAGGGGACAATCAACGATCAGCACGCTAATGACTACCTTTATCTTTTGTTTAAGTCACGGCTAGGTCAGCATTTGATTGATTCTGTGATCGGCGGTTCCGTGCAACGCAAGTTCAACAAAACCGATTTCAAAAGCATCGAAATTCCGTTGCCCAGCAAGTCTGGTCTACGGACATTTAATTGCTGGTCAAAACCATTTTTCGAAACCATTGAGGCAAATCGTAATGAGGCTCGTTATCTTGAATCATTACGCGATAGTCTTCTTCCAAAGCTCATGTCTGGCGAGATCGATGTCTCGAAGGTTGTGGTATAGATGCGCACCGTCGCCTTGAGATTTGCAGAAAATTTTGCGCCTGAGTGCGGAACGATTGCTGCCCATCGTGAAATCATCGATTTGATAGGTCATGTCTGGTACGGCAAACTTGGTAGCCCGATATCCAATAAAACCGCAGATGAAATCTTGGATGATACCGATCCGAGATTTTTATTGATTCACAGTGGTGGTCAAGGGCGCTGGTGGGTTCATGTTGAGAAGATTCAAAGAGAAACACCACCCTTGAAGAGATACCTGCTTACTATCGAGATAAAGCTGATGATTTTGGATGCTGGTTTATGGTCAGATCATTTGAACCCGCTGCAAAGAATGTCATGTCTCAATGCTTGGTCGCTTCGTCTGGCAAATTACTCACATCTGCTTCAAGGCATAGCATGAGTCCTTATTTCATCATAGACTACGCAGCTAAATAATCATTTCTTCTTGTAGCTATACAAACTGGAGTTTAACCATGTAATCCAATACCCTTTTCCAAAGCAAACACTCCTTAATCGCAGCATGCTTCAACCTTGCGACTTAGGAGAAAAAAATGGATGAAACATTAGCTAATCAAATTGCAAACAAAATGTCGATTTACCTTAATAGTGTCCAGATGAAAGCTCTTCAGAATGTCCTTACCGAAGCATTTAAGCTAACGTCATCAAATGCCATTCATGACGATAAAAACATTCTTGATCTGTTTCTGCAAGCCAAAAAAGTGGAGGGATGTTCTCCGCAGACAATTAAGTACTATCAATCAGTCATCCAAAAATATCAGACCAAATTCAGAAGCCATTTCCTCAAATAACAACGGATGACCTCAGGAACTATTTAGACTCTTATCAAGAACATAAAAGTCCAAGTAGAGTAACCCTAGATAACATACGAAGAATAATGTCCACCTTTTTCTCCTGGCTTGAAGATGAAGATATATAGTCAAAAGTCCTGTTCGCAGAATCAAACGAGTCAAAACTATATCAGTCATAAAAGAAACTTTCACTGATGAACAAATTGAAATTATCCGCGATGGTTGCCCGACATTAAGAGACAGGGCCATCATTGAACTTCTATCTTCAACAGGCATACGTATCGGTGAACTTGTCAGATTGAATAAAACTGATATCAATTCTTGAACGCGAATGCATTGTTCTTGGTAAAGGCAATAAGGAACGCAGGGCGTACTTCGATGCAAAAACCAAAATATATTTAGAGCGATACCTAGAATCAAGAAACGACAATAATCCAGCCCTTTTTGTAGGATTCAATACTTCGCACAAACGCTTAACGATCGGAGCAATAGAAGATAGATTGCGTTCTATCGGAAAACGCCTTGGTGTTAATAAGGTTTATCCCCATAAATTCCGACGAACCCTTGCCACTAATGCCATCGATAGAGGTATGCCAATCGAGCAAGTTCAAAAATTACTTGGACACTCCCGCATCGACACCACAATGCATTATGTCTTGGTAAACGAAAGCAACGTAAAAGCATCACATCGTAGATATCTAACATAAACAATCAGGCGCTACCAAATACACTCTCCTTTTCCTTGTTATAATCTAAACAAACAAGGAGGTTTACCCATGCCCACGCAAGATACAATCAAGAAGGTAGTTTGCGACGTCATGAAAACTACGACGTTAAAGAAGCATACCTGTTTGGCTCATATGCGCGCGGCGAAGAAACACCTAATAGCGATATAGACATTCGTCTCCTTTGTGGGAAAAGCATGCGTATTCAAGATCTATATCACATAGAAAAAGAACTCGAAGAGCGACTTTCTTCTTCTATAGAAATAATCTCCGCCCCTCCAAAGGAATTACGCCCCCGCTTTTATGATCGTATCAAGCAAGATGAAGTGATGCTGTTCAATCTGCAATATACAGCCTATTATCCTAACTATCGGAGCAATACATGATCAAATGGAAAATAGAGCAAGCGATTACTTTTGTGATGACGTCAAAGACGGAACGCACGACTCTCCCAAACATGTAAGCAACGGATACAAATTGCTTACATCAAAGCACATTACTAATGGAGTGATAGATACCAAAACCGCAAAAACAATCAGTCCAATCGACTATGAAACCATCAATAAAAGAAGTAAAGTCGATGTGAACGACATCTTATTCAGTATGATTGGAACAATTGGTTCTGTCTGTCGAATAGCCTCAGAACCAAATTTTGCTATTAAAAATATGGGACTCTTTAAAGTATCTGATGAGATCAGGAGCAAATATCTTTACTACTACCTGCAAAGCCCTACTGCAAAAGAATATATTGCCAGTGCCACATCAGGTAGCACCCAACAGTATATTAGTTTAGGCTCTCTTCGAAAGTTCCCAATTAAATATCCCTCACAGCAATCAGACATGCAACGAATGGTAGAAATTCTTGATTCATTGCAGAAAAAAATCACCTTAAACAATCGTATAAATGATTATTTAGCACAGCTTTGTGAGGTCGTTGTTGGGAAGTATTGCGAATCAGGCACCGATTGCTTGGGTGATATTTGCTATCAGGTTACTGATAAAGCAAATTGCGAAGATGCCGATCTCGATACCTATGTTTCTACAGAATCTCTTCTTCAAAACAAGCGAGGGCGTCAGCAGGCAACCTCTTTGCCAGCGACTGGCAAAGTTACGCGCTATGCTACAGGTGATACTCTGGTTTCGAATATCAGGCCCTATTTCAAAAAAGTGTGGTACGCGCCGTTTGGTGGCACATGCTCCGGGGACGTTCTTGTTTTTAGGGCAAATAGCATCGAATATTGCACCCTATTTGCACGCCTGCCTTCGCCAAGACCGTTTCTTTGATCATGTTATGCGGGGCGCGAAAGGCACGAAAATGCCTCGTGGGGATAAGAAGCAAATGATGGAGTTCAATGTTTCTGCTACATGCAGGTCCGAAGATTTGTCTTTGCTGAATGTGGCTCTTAGCCAGATCGCGGCTAATGACGCTGAGTCTACAGGCTTGGGTGAACTTCGTGCCACGCTACTCCCCAAACTGATGTCTGGCGAAATAGACGTCTCGAAGGTCAAACTACCTATGCAGCTAAATAATCATTTATACGATTGTTTAGCTCAATTTTAGTATCAATAGAATCGAGAATTGAGGCTATCTTTTTCTGTTCCCCCTTATCAGTCGGAACGGACAACTCAATTTCTCGCATAGCTTTGCCAGAAATTTCCTTAAATGTTGTACCGGATCCATGACTAGCAATCTGCTGAGCATTCGATTTAAGTAAATAATACAGAAAAAGGGAGTCTGTATCTCTATTGGGCACTACAGATTTGAATCCCTGATTCGTACACAACGGCTGTGACGCTATAGCGGTATACCCTATCGGGGCTCTCGAACTAAACAATATAGTGCCTTTTGGAAGCATTATCGCCGAACAGCTATCTAATCCCTCCTGTGTTATATTTCGTTCTCCATAAGAAATATACGTTTACCATATCCAGCCAAATCTTTCGGGCTAATCCAAGAGATATCCCCACCCCAATATGAAGACACTTTTGTTGAAGGTGTAGCACCACCCACAACTTCTCCTAATTCACATATTTTCTTAATTACCCTATAACCCATACCCGATCGCCTCCAAGTTTTTCTTAATTTGTTCCTGTAGACGATCAGACTCTTTGAAGAGTTCGCTTAGTTCACCCGTTAAGCGCTTCATTTTGTCGTCAAAAGGCTCGTCATCTTCCTCAACATCGGCAATACCAACATATCGCCCAGGCGTCAGAATATAATCCTGCTTAGCAATATCCTCTATTGTCGCTTCAGCTGAAAAGCCTTTTTCTGGCTCAAAAGTACCCTCACGAAAAGCATCAAAAGCACCAGCAACTTTAGCGATATCTTCATCAGTAAATTCACGCAACTTTCGGGTTACCATGGTTCCCATCTCGCGCGCATCTACAAACAAGGTCTTTCCTGATTGGTTTTTTGATTTATTGATAATCCATAATGAAACAGGAATTTGAGTACTGTAGAAAAGCTGACCCGGCATCGCAATAATGCCTTCAACCAAATCATCATCAACAATATTCTTTCGAATAGCGCCTTCACCGGAAGTTTGCGAAGAAAGAGACCCGTTGGCCAGCACCATACCCAAACGTCCTTTTCGAGACAGGTGATGGATCATGTGCTGTAGCCACGCAAAGTTTGCATTTCCCTCAGGGGGAATACCAAAATCCCATCGAGGATCATCCTTTAATCTATCTCCACCCCAATCCTTCATATTGAAAGGAGGATTGGCCAGAATGTAGTCAAAGCGTTCATTCTTATGGCAATCATCAAAGAAAGTATCCGCATTAAATTTTCCAAGATCAGCCGAAATACCTCGAATAGCAAGATTCATAGTTGCCATTTTCCAGGTAGTAGGATTACTCTCCTGCCCATAAACTGAAATATCATTGATATTACCTTGATGGCGCTTAATAAATTCAGCTGACTGCACAAACATGCCACCTGATCCACAGCAAGGATCATAAACACGACCATGAAGCGGCTGAATAACCTCGACCAGAGTTTTAACTACGCAAGCTGGCGTATAGAATTCGCCCGCATTCTTACCCTCTTTCTCGGCGAATTTAGATAAGCAATACTCATAAGTGCGTCCTAAAATATCGCGAGTGTCGCCTTTTTCGGCCATTTTTACATTAGTGAAAAGATCTACTACATCACCAAGACGGCGCTTATCCAATTCTTGACGAGCAAAATTCTTCGGCAAAACTCCCTTTAAAGAATCATTTTCGGATTCAATCATGCGCATTGCATTATCGATAACCTTACCTATTTCGGGAGTATGAGCAGCGGCGGCTATCGTTTCCCAACGAGCCTCTTGCGGAACAAAGAAGATATTCTGATAGGTATATTCATCCCTATCCTCTTCGAATCCTTCACCTTCCTCAACGAGTTCCTGATAGCGCTGCTCAAATTTATCCGAAATGTACTTCAAGAAAATTAAACCAAGAACAACATTTTTATATTCGGAAGCATCGAGGTTTCCACGAAGCTTATCTGCCGCTTTCCAGATTTGCTCCTCAAACCCTATTTCTGCAGTGTTATCTGTTTTCTTTGCTTTAGCCATTAAAATAGTCCTTAATAATTAAGCGATTTTAGTATCTGCCAGAGCTCACATTGTGCCATAACTGTTTCCATAGCATCTTCCATGCCTTCGGGAGGATACCTGTGGTGTCTTAATAGGCGTTTTATTGCCCTTCGCATACCAGCTCGCGCACTTTCCTTACGTTGCCAGTCGATTGTTGCATTTTGCCGCATAGCTTCGGTAAGCTCACGAGTAATCGCTATTAATTCTTCGTTATCATAAAAATCTTTTACTGCTTGCGGCTTAGTAAGTGCATCGTAAAACGCAAGCTCTTCTTGAGATAAACCTAAATCTTTTCCTTCTTTCCGCTCCGCCATCATTTCCTTAGCCATATTGAGAAGCTCTTCGATGACTTCCGCATTGGTTAGCATGCCATTTAGATAACCATTAACTGACTTTTGGAGCATCTCGGAAAACTTTTGAGCCTTTACCACACTAGTCTTTTGGTAATTCTTAACTTGTTCTTTAATAAGTCGTTTCAGGGTTTCTAAGGCTATGTTCTTTTCTTTCATGTGGGCAAGTTCTTCAAGAAACGCCTCATCAAAGATGGAAATTTCTACTGAATCCTTTTCAAAAATATTGATAGTTCCCTGCGCAGTTACCGCCTGTTCAAGGATGGATGCAATATGCTTGTTGAATTCCGCATAGGTCATCCCGCCTCCGCCAGTTCCGGTTCTGCCCGTGATACGTAAAACTTGAACTCGTAAAACAGAAAGAAATGCCGCTTCATGCTGGTCTTCCTCGGAAACCAAACTCTTACAAAGACTTAATGCTTGATTCATGAGTTGGGCTTGTTTTACAAAGTCCTCCATATCTTCTTTATGACCAGGATCCAAAAGCCAGTTAGTTCCTTCATTAATGGCTTCAGCAAGCTCAACTCTGCTGTTCGAGAAAATACGATCGTGATATTCAAACCCATAAAGCAAATCTCGACAAACCTCTAGTTTGTCTAAGAATTTTGGATAGGCGGTAGCTGCAATATCCATGTCACCGTAATTATGCTGGTCACGCTGCGTATAATCCTTCATTGCACGTTTTAATGCATTGGCTATACCGATGTAGTCAACTACAAGTCCACCCTCTTTGCCTTTATAAACACGATTCACGCGAGCAATAGCCTGCATTAAGTTATGGCCCTTCATAGGCTTAAATACATACATTGTTGCAAGCGACGGAACGTCAAAACCCGTCAACCACATATCAACAACGATGGCAATTTTGAGTGGATCATCTTCCTTCTTGAAGCGTCGCTCCATTTCCTTCTTGTGGGTTTTCCCGCCGCAGACTTCAAACCATTCTTCCGGATCCTGATTTCCCATAGTCATAACTACTCCTAGTTTTTCTTTCCACTCAGGACGAAGTTCTAACATGCGGTAATAAATTTTCATGGCGACCGGACGAGAATAAGCAACAATGAGCGCCTTACCTGTTAAAACGTCACTTCTATAGTTTTCGTAGTGGTCAATAATATCCCGACAAAGAGAATCAATAACTTGCGGTGTTGCAAAAATTGCATCCAATCCAGCAAAGTCTCGCTTGCTCTTTTCCACACTGATTTCATTAGCTTCATTTGCGAAATCAGCATACTCTCTATCCAACTGCGCAAGCGTTTCCTCGTTAAGACCCAGCGCAACAACCCTGCTTTCGTAATAAACAGGCCGTGTTGCCTCGTCTTCAACCGCCTGGGTCATATCGTAAACATCGATATAGTCGCCAAATATTTCGCGGGTATTTTTATCTTCGGTGGAAATTGGTGTCCCGGTAAATCCAATATAAGAAGCATTTGGTAGCGCCTTTCTAACAAGACGCGCAGCGCCGATAGAAATACGGCCATCAGCAGTCATTTTTTCCGTTAATCCATATTGTCCGCGATGTGCCTCATCAACCATTACTACTACATTACTACGATCACACAACGGCTCATCGTCTTCCATAAATTTCTGCATGGTTGTAAAAATGATGCCATTCGCTTCCCTGTCACGCAGTAACACTTGAAGATTTTTTCTATTTATCGCTCGCTCTGGCTTCTGACGCAAGAAATTGGCACAACGCCCAAACTGAGAAAATAACTGATCATCTAAATCATTACGGTCAGTGATTACCACAATGGTAGGACTCTGCAGTTTTTCTTGAAGCATATGCGCAAGAAACACCATAGAAAGAGATTTCCCAGAACCCTGGGTATGCCAGAAAACACCAATCTTACCGTCACCCGCTACGGCCTCAACCGCTCGATCAGCTGCTTTATGAACTGCAAAATATTGATGATAACCGGCAAGAATTTTCACTACTGAATCTACTGAATCATTAAAGCATATGAAATTTTTAATTATGTCCGTCAAACGCTCTTTACGGAACATTCCTTCCAGCATGGTTTTCCAGTCGGCGTTTTGGGTTTCGGAATAATCACCGTCGATCGATTTCCACTTAACAAAACGGTCCTCTGAAGCCGTTATAGTACCGACACGCGTATCGGACATATCACTCATAACACAAAAAGCGTTCGGCACAAACATAGAAGGAATATGCTGCATGTAATTTCTGAGCTGCAAGTAAGCATCAGATGAATCTGTTTCTTCCCGCGAAGGCGATTTAAGCTCAAAAATAACTAAAGGCATTCCATTTACGAAAACGATTAAATCAGGACGTTTATTGGAGTATTCAACAAAAGTCCATTGGTTTACTACATGAAAATCGTTGTTCTCTGGATTATCAAAATCAATTAAATAAACAATGTCATTTTGCTCTTCTTTGCCATCGAAAAATCGCACTTCAACACCAGATTGAAGATACTCGTGAAAAGCTTCATTTCTTTGCTGCAAAGACCCCGTATCTATATCATTGATTTTGAGAACTGCTTCGTTGATGGCTTGCCTTGGTAAAGTTGGATTAATGCGCTCTAACGCCTCTGGCAAAATATCAGGCAGAAAAACGTCATGATATTCAGTAGTAGTTCTGGGAACATCAGGACCATATAAATGCTCATAATCTAAGTTTTCACAAAAATACTCGATGAGCGTCTTTTCATAAAAATCTTCATCTATTGCAAATGCATGATATTCATATTCGCCCATTGCCACTCCACCACTTACCTAATAGAAATGCCCCAACGTTTCAAACGAAATCACAACGTACAACATTATACATTTTACGAGATAGAAAGCGCTTTAGCTGTTATCACGAAAAAGGAAGGAAGAAGTAGTGCAATCAGTTCGATCAATCTATTATTTAATTCTAAAAATAGCATTCACTTCGTCAATGTAATGTTTCATATTCCTCATCCATATAACTCAGCTGCCTATAAGAATTCAAAGAGATAGTTTTATTATTGGAACTCTTCACTACCTAAATATTGCTGAAAACATATATGAAAACTGTAGTGTTTTAAGATACTATTTTCTTAACGTATTTCTATGAGATTGGAATAATCATGAACTACACTGCAAGTTTCACCGATGCACGAACGAACTTTACTCAAATAACCGATCTCGTTATGAAAGAAAAGGTATCAGTAACAGTATTTAAAAGGAATAAGCCAGCTTTCAAAATTGTCCCTATAGAAGACGAAGCTCCATCCGAAGTCGCCAATTATCTATCAGTTGCCGATGATCTTATGGATGAATATAAAGATGTATTGAGGCTTTAGCGAAATGATGAAACCAATTACTAAAGGAATAGTTCTCGCGCTACACAAACGAACAGTTGAGAGATTCGGAGGAGCAGACGGGATGCGAGATGAAGGATTGCTAGAAGCAGCTATTGCTCAGCCGTGGCAAACTTTTGATGGAATCGATTTTTATCCCACTATCGAAGAAAAGCGGCTCGTCTTTGCTTTGAAATAGTAACCCAGCACCCCTTTATTAATGGAAACAAGCGAACCGGAGCTTTACTTCTTGGTGTTTTCCTGCACAAAAACGGCATTAAATTTGCACCCCAAGCCAATGATTACCACAAGATCATCATGGATGTTGCTTCAGGAGTAAAAGGTTACGAAGACATACTCAAATTTATAAGAAAGTCGTAAAACTACCTTATCTTTGGGTAGCACTGATTCCCCATAAGTAGGTTATCAGCGCCACTTACAGCCTCTTCTAACATTGTTACTACATTTTCCGCATTAGGATCCCATGCGATTTGAAATTGTTTCACAGCCTCCCATTTAGATAGAGATTTGGATCTCAATCTAGGAAGCACCTCTTTATAACGCTCTACTATCCCCACTAAAATCTCTTCATTAAGCTGAGTCAAATTATTCCTTAACCAGAAGTCGACTTTTAGATATTTTACCTAACTTAAACTCTTGCAAACATCATCCATGACGAAGCAATGTCCAGACAGCTTACTGCCGTTGTACTACTAAGCTAAACTCTTGAAGTTGATAATACAAATCTAATTTGGTTTTCTTTTCGTTCGACCTATACCCCAGCATCCATTCTTGCCGATATTCTCTTTAATTACCTTAGCTGTCAGTTCAAGAACTCAAAGCATTAAAAGGGCTGGAGTAAAACTCCAGCCTAGCTTTTTCTCATCTGCATTTTTCTCGTATGGACGTGATAAGGTTAGTCTCTGGCAATTGAAGAACTTTTTGGCAGGTAATGACGGGTATTAGCCGCGGATATGCCTATCGTTGCCGAATTATGCAAAACCGAAGAAATCTGAGGCGTAATTACCCCTGAAATACCAAGTGCCAGTAACAAAGAATTAAACGCCACCGTAAAGGAATAACCGTGTTTCATCCGTTTTCGAGCGCAACACTTAATCGTCGGAGCTCAATGAGTGAATAAAGATCATCTGTTACCAAGGCGATATCAGCTGCCTCGCGAGCAATGGCACTTCCCGCTCCCATAGCAACACTTACATAAGCGCGCGAAAGCGCAGGGGAATCATTAACGCCATCTCCGACCATAACCACTTTATGACCAGCTTCCTGAAGCTCGTCTATCACTCGACATTTGTCTTCGGGCAGCATATCAGCTTGAAAATCATCTACACCTGCAATACGCGCAATACGCGAAGCACTTCGATAGTTATCTCCCGTAAGCATCACCACACGCTTGAACCCAAGACGACGCAACTCATCAAGCACATCGCTTATTCCTTCCTTTAATGGATCGTCAATATAGATAACACCACGCAACACTCCATCGACCGCTAAGAACAAAGGAGATGAACCTTCTGAACGACTATGAATTACATCCAGTTCTTCTTCAGAAATAGACACTCCCTCGTCTTCGATTACAAAGTGCTCGCTGCCTATCAAAACACGAGCACCCTCAAGAGTAGAAACAATACCATGCGCTACCACATACTCCACTTCTGCATGACGCTCGCGATGCTCTAAACCTTCTTCGAAAGCTTTATTCACCACAGCTCGTGCAACAGGGTGAGGAAAATGCTCCTCCAGACAAGCAGCTAAACGTAGCACTTCATCGCGTTCCCAATTGTTATATGCAACCACCTCGCGCACCGAAGGTACCGCTTGAGTTAGAGTCCCCGTTTTATCAAAAACAATCGTATCTGCTTGAGCCATATGGTCAAAATACTTAGAGCCTTTCACCAAAAAACCTGCCTGCGCACCTTCACGCTGAGCCGCCATTACCGCAATTGATCCCGACAAACGAAGAGCGCACGAATAATCAACCATTAACGCTGCAGAAGTCTTTTGGAGATTACGCGTAGTGGCGGCGACAATACCCGCCAATAAGAAATTCCACGGAACCAGCTTGTCTGCCATCTGTTCAATATGACGCTGATCGCTTGATTTTAATTCCTCTGATTGCTCAACCATCGTGACGATGAACGTAGCTTGCTTTCTTCTGGCGATCCTGAAATTCGGATGAACACCTCGCCTTCCTCAACAACTGTCCCCGCGTAAACCGAATCCCCTCGTACACGAACAACGGGCATCGATTCACCAGTAAGGGAACTTTGATTCACGGCGGCTTCACCTTTTGTTACGGTTCCATCAATGGGAATTTGATGTCCCGTACGCACGACAACGCAATCACCCGCTTTCAAATCACTCAACTCGACTTCAAATTCAGAATCGTCGCGCACTACGCGTACCGTTTCTGGAAGAGTCAGCATCGATCGAATAAGACCGCTTTCCGTTCGTCTTTGCGTATAATCTTCAAGCACTTCACCCACATGGAGTAAAAGCATGGTTGAACTTGAAGTTGCAGGTTTTCCCTGAATTAGACCCATAACTATTGCAGCAGCATCAAGAACAGGAACATTCAACTTGCCCACTCGCAAACTTTGCAAAGCTGCCCCCATAAAGGGTATTGCCGACCATATAGTCCACGCTGCCTTAACAGGGACAGGCAGCATTATCCGCCGTGCATAATGCGCAAGAACCATATTGGCAAGTTGTGAAAACAGATGCCGAAAACGCGGAGTACGAACAAAAGCTCACGCGAATCAGTTTTTGTAAGCATCAAAGGATCGAGTGCCTCAAGTTCATCAATAACTGTTTGGCGATCTTGCTCAGTTCGATTAAACGTAACTGCAAGCGATCCAGCTTTTGGATAAGCAACACACGTATACCGCCGGTAAAGCAAGTAAACGTTCCTCCATTGCACATGCATGAGACTCGGGTATCTTCCGCCAACTGACACACGAATACGTCCTGGAACCTCATGCACGATTGCAAAATTCACAATTCCTACTTCCAGCTCGACCGTGGCCATGGCCGTGACCACCATGGCCGGCACCCTTACCCACACCAACTTAGAAGCACGCGCTGCTGCCTTTTTTGCTTTGTTTTGCCGCTTCATCAATTACTGAAGAAGTTTTTGAGGTTTTACGCGCAGACCCATCATCCTCATCGTCGCTTGATTCGCCTTCGTCCTCGTAATGAGAAGCTGTTTCTGCTCCGCCCTGTTCTCCATCCTCTAATTCCTTGGTATAACCCGCCTCAGCAAGGAGATCGTCGAATTCTGCTCGAGCCTCATCTACCATTGTCTGAACTTCTTCTTTTGCGCGCATCCCTTGGACAATACCCTTGACATAAACTTGTTTTGCCTTTTGGCTGGTAAGCGCTTTCACCCCAACACTGCCAAGTAAAAAGCCAGCTCCTACTAACAATCCTGGATTCATGCTGCATCTCCTTTACTTTCGAAATATACCTCACCTAACTACAGAAAATTAGCTGTAGTTAACTATTACTAGGTATACACCAAAAGTAACCCTTGGTAAACAGTTAAGAACATCAATACATTTGTCTTATAAATCTAAAGCTTCCAAGGCAGCGCCTTCTTTGAACCTTGCAAGACAAGACTCATCTTAAAAGGTAAGTCTTTTGAAATAATCCGTTCTCCCGGAGACGTCTCTGGGTTATAAAGCTGATGTCCGCAAAGTAGAAGTAGTGTCTGATCAGCGGAAATCTCTTCACCTTTGACAAATTTAAAGCAAACAAAAAAGCGAGACCACCGAAGTGATCTCGCTTTTATAAATGCTTAGGCGTGTACTATTCTGAGTACTACTCAGCGTCAGCAGCAGCTTCTTCCTTGTTTTCAGGTTCAGCTACTTCAATTTCAATGCCCAGCTCTTCAGCAGCAGCCTTCATGGACAAGGAAATGCGACGACGCTCTACGTTTACGTCCATAACCTTTACCTTTACGGTATCGCCCACATGAACTACCTGAGCAGGTGAATCGATGTGCTTCATAGCCATCTCGGAGATGTGTACCAAGCCTTCTACGTTAGCACCGAGCTCGATAAATGCACCGAATGGAACGATCTTGGTAACCTTGCCATCTACAACAGTGCCTACAGGATAGGTTTCAACAAGCTTGGTCCAAGGATCCTCGGTGGTCTGCTTGAGACCCAAGGAGATGCGCTCACGCTGAAGATCAACGTCGAGAACCTCAACCTCAACTTCTTCGCCAACCTTAACAACCTCGGAAGGATGATTTACGTGGCTCCAAGAAAGCTCAGAGATGTGAATCAGACCGTCAATACCGCCAAGGTCAACAAATGCACCGAAGTCTACAATAGAAGAAACGGTACCTTCAGGCGCATGCCCTTAGAGAGCTTCTCCAGAATTTCAGCGCGCTCATTCTTGCGGCCTTCTTCGAGAAGAACACGACGAGAAAGAACAACGTTGTTGCGGTTGCGATCCATCTCGATAACGCGAGCTTCAATTTCGGTACCAAGATAAGCAGAAAGATCCTTAACGCGACGAAGGTCAACCAAAGATGCAGGCAAGAAGCCACGAAGACCGATGTCAAGGATCAAGCCGCCCTTAACAACTTCGATAACTTCACCAGTAACAACTTCGCCAGCCTTGAATTTATCCTCAACCTGAATCCAAGCACGCTCGTACTCTGCGCGCTTCTTGGAAAGGATGAGGCGGCCGTCTTTGTCCTCCTTCTGGAGAACCAGTGCCTCGATCTTGTCACCCAGGTTTACAACCTCAGAAGGATCTGCGTCCTTACGGATGGAAAGCTCGCGAGCAGGAATAACGCCCTCGCTCTTGAATCCGATGTCAACGAGAACTTCATCGTGCTCAATCTTAACAACGGTACCGTCGATAAGATCGCCCTCGTCGAAGTCGGTCAAGGTGCCATCGATCATCTGGTTCATTTCTTCATCAGAAATGTCCTGAAAATCAATAACGGAGGTGTTCTTGATTTCGGTCAAAACGGACCCCTTTCAAAATGTAATCAGGGACCCTTCGTACGTGTTTGCGGTTTCAAACATTAACCATGCATGCTACGCGTAGATCTATGCGCCAACAGCAAACATGTCTCGGGGGCCTATAGTTTCAATGCCTGCCCTCTTGACAGACCAGGCCAGTATATCATATGGGTGCTATCTAAAGAGACTTTTCTTCCACTTTTTTGT
>ENA-OQAS01000522-OQAS01000522.1-human-gut-metagenome-genome-assembly--contig:-NODE-522-length-19794-cov-1.814207_pt1 | contig 19794 bp, 21 predicted proteins | sample MGYA00242733_ERZ504523 | MGnify/ENA primary metagenome ERZ504523 (study PRJEB26092, sample SAMD00036239) | human gut metagenome | host: Homo sapiens | study: EMG produced TPA metagenomics assembly of...
AAATTCTTCGCCGGAAGAGATAATGTCATCTATTAAAAATACATCCCGGTCTTTAAAATAATCGGGATGAAAGATCAAGTTGGATAACTTGTCTTGTCCGTGAGTTCCTTTCATCTGCTCACGGTCTTCTTTTATCCATGTGGCACGAAAACCGTCCACAACTTTAAGCCGATGTGAGAGAAGGCTGCAAAAACGGGCAAAACGGGCGATGTTCCGTTCACGGGTTGCCGCCGGTATGGGGATCAGCACGGCGTTGGCGGCTTTCTCTTTAAAGAACGGCATCCGAGCGATACAAAGCGAGAAGATCTTGCGACAAGGGCTGCTTGTCGGCCTTCCTTAAATCTAAATACCAGATTACTCGTCTTTCTGTCGAATACCGATATGTCCTTGCATCTGGTCGGGTAATAATCGTGAATATAGAAACACAGTGCTCCGTCGATACGCATCTTGCCTTTGAAGTGAGTATTGTACGGGAAGAACTGGCGCACGAAATCGCTCTCGAAAGTAAAGCGGAGTATGTCACGCCAAAGGATGAGCGTGGTTTCATCCTGTACACGATAGAGTTCTCCGTTGATGCTTTCTTTATCCGACAAACCAATGCCGATTATCAGGCGGTCATTAAAAGCGTCTTTTGATACAATATACCAGTCAAAGGATTGGCAGATGCCCACGATGTCACAATCATTGGAACAAAGGAAGTAGAAGGTATTGTCGGGTTCTGGATAATCAGAAACTCGCCGGACATTTCGGAAAGGTGGAAATAGTTGCCGACATGGGCTTCCTCTACTTCGCTGAAGGATATGGATATGGTAAGGTTTTCTATCATAACACTGTTATTTGGTGTAAAGATAGGATTTTCAGGAGAAAAAAAACTTGCCCGTCGGATTTTCGGGCAAGGCTCGCTATTTACAGGCTTCTATGTACATCAGTTATAAGAAATGGTTGTCCGGTTGCTGCCGGGATTGAAAACGACAAGAACTTCGGGCTTTTTCTCTTGCAGGCGTTTGTACTCGCACAGGGAGTTGAGTACCCATTCACGGAACAGTTTCGTGCAATAGGTGTTGATGCGGAAGCTGAGAAATATGATCGCTTCCAGATTATAATAGGTAACGATGCTTTTGTCCTGCTTCTCGGTTATGGTTACGTCGCCGTCATAAAGCAGGCGGGATTTGAAGATGGAGCGCACATTGGCGTCTATTGTCTGCACGAACACTCCGAACAGACGGGCAAGTTCGTGCTTGGTCATCCATACGTTGCCGTTCTCTATCTTTACACTGACGATGGGTTGTTCATCCTTGTTTTCCAAACCGGTGATGGTGATGTATCCTCTATTTTCCATAAGGCGTTGTTTTTAAATGGTGTGACAATATAATGATTTGTTTATTCATACAGCGTTTTGCGTCGTACCTTTTTGCATACTTTTAAGTTTTCGATCCAGCATATTCATGTCATGGCTCAACTTTCTATCCACCACACGGGCATAAATCTGTGTGGTCTGAATGTTGGTGTGTCCGAGCATCTTGGACACGCTCTCAATGGGAACGCCTTTGGTAAGGCAGATTTCCGTCGCAAACGAATGCCGGGCAAGATGGTAGGTGATCCGCTTGTTGATCTGGCAAATAGCAGCTATCTCCGCAAATATTCATTCATCTTCTGGTTACTGATTACCGGAAGCAGTTTTCCGTTTTTCAACTTGCCCTCATATTTGGCGAGAATATCCAACGGTATTTGCAGTAGGGGAATGAATGACTCCACTCCGGTTTTACCCCTGTCTTTCATAATCCACTTCTTGCCGTCCACACCGATCTTTATGTCCTCACTTGAAAGCGTATAGATGTCACAGTAAGGCAAACCGGTATAACAGCTGAAGATGAAAGCATCACGCACGTGTTCCAACCGCTTTGACTTGAACTCCTTGTAATAGATCGTGTCGATTTCCTCCTGCGTGAGATACCCTCTGTCGGTCTTGTCAAAATTGAACTTGAAATTCCCGAATGGATCGATAAAGCTCAATCCGCTTTTCTGGGCGAACAACAGTATCGTATGGAAACGTTGTACAAATTTCATGGCGGTGTTGTTGCTTACCTCACATTCCTGACGCAAATAAAGGTAGAAGTTCTCGATGTGGGTAACGGTGATTTCCTTCACGGGAATGTCCGACAACTTGTATTCTTTCTGCAAGACTCTATCATCCGCTGCTTGGTCAGTTCGTAGCGGGAATAGGTCTTTTGCGTGGCAGTCTTGCGACCTTCTTTGCATACTGTTCATTGTGCTGGGTGAAGTAGCTGATGAGCGTTTTCTCCTTTTCCTCCAATCCCAGGAATGCGTTCCTGATTTTTTCCGGCAGTGCGTAACCGTCCACGTTCATCATGCGTGTGTAGTGCATGGTGATGGCCGAACGTATCTCGTCCAGTGTCTTGTTAAGTGAGGATACCCTGAGATTTTCTTTCTTGTCCGCACTCTGTTTGTTGATGACGGCTCTTCCCGCTTTCGTGTCCCAATTGTCGGGGTGTATGTCCAGCTTGCTGCTGAATTGCACCTGATCACCGTCCACCGTGATGCGCACCATAATTACTACATGACCGTTTTTCTTCGGTTCGTTCTTCTTTAAATAGAAGAGTGTTTTGAATGTCGATTTCATACCGTAACTCCTTTCTTGTTGCAAAGTTAATTTGTTCATTCCGTAACGGCTATGACTTTCGACTGCCAATATTCGACAAATGAGCGACTTACCTATAAATTCGTTACGGTTTTATCGTAACGGAAAACCGTAACGAATTAGTAACGATTAATCTTCACAGGGTGGCTTTTTGAGGTCTTTTTTCTGTCGTAGGCGAGTAAGAAAAAACTCCTTAAACCACTGGTTTAAAGAGCTTTGTCTTAGTTTGTCGGAGTATTTTCATTTCTCCTAAGTGATCCGCCTGGGGCTCGAACCCAGGACCCCAACATTAAAAGTGTTGTGCTCTACCTGCTGAGCTAGCGAATCAATCCTTATTGCTGTTAAGCGGGTGCAAAGATATGGACTTTATATTTAATATGCAAGACTTATAACGAAAAAAAAGTTTGCATTATTTTTAGTTGTTTATTCCTTTTTGTTTGATTATCAGTTGATTCTGTCTTATGAATATTTTCTCTGTTAATAATGAAACGTTGATAGTAGGAGAGCATCAGCGTTGTGAGTGGTAGTGCGATAATCATTCCCAACATTCCCATTAATGAACCCCATATGGAAAGTGATAATAGAATGATAGCAGGATTTAGTCCGGTAATTTTCCCCATAACACGTGGCACGATGAATCCGTCTTGGATGATTTGCACTACAATGAATACTGCCATGGCTGAGGCGATGATTATCCAAAAATTCTCGCCTGTGTCGGAGGCTTTCAGGATTGCCAGTATGATAGTAGGAACCAAACCGATGATTTGAAGGTAAGGCACCATATTCAATGCCCCGATGAACAAACCGAGACCTATGGCCAATGGGAAGTCTATGATAAGAAAGCCTATGCTGAATAAAATGCCGACACATAAGGCTACGAATGCCTGTCCGCGGAAGTATCTGTTCATACCTACTTTTACGTCATTTAGTATGCCTACCACGAAAGAGCGGTATTTCATAGGCACGAGATGCGTCCAACCTTCTGCGATGCTTTCGTAGTCTAATAAAATGAAGATAACGTATAGTAAGATAATGAATATGGTGAATACGCTGAATAATAAGTCAACGGAGTCCGATAATAAAGACCATAGGCGGGGAACTGCTTCTTTGAGCGCATCCAATAGGTTCTCTTTATTGAATAGTTCGGTTATAAATTTAACATCGATATTATCTCGTAAAAATCGGAAAGAGAGGTGGGGACATTACTATTATATGTTCCGTGCGAAAAGTATTGGACCAATAAAGTCTGTACTCTGCCGCACTCTTGTATCATAGGGGGTACTAACAGATAAAAAGCTCCGGCACCCACAATCAGAAGTGTGAGTAATGCGCAGAATATGGAAACAATCCTATTTCTTAATTTTAGCTTGTATTGGAAAAATGTGACCAAAGGATATACCAGATAGGCAATAAGCCAAGCGATAAAGAAAGGTAATAGAACGCTGCTTAAACGCTTCAGAAGCATCAATATGCTGATAATGATAACTCCTAAAATGACACCGCGGATAAAACTGTCGAATGTAATCTTTTTACGTTCCATAGAATCCTGTATTAAATTTATTAATCGCTTGCTGTTTGCTGGTCTTCCTTTATCGCCCGTAAATAACACTCTCGGCACAAGGGTTCGTATTCGGCTGTTTCACCCAACAGAACTTGTTTGTCATTTTTACAGTACGATGAGAGAATGAAGCAAGCTGTCCGCATTTTACACAAATGGCATGCACCTTGGAAACTTCATCTGCAATGGCGCACAGCCCCGGCATGGGGCCAAAAGGATTACCGCGGAAATCCATATCCAATCCGGCTACTATTACACGTATACCATTGTTGGCAAGCTGGTTGCATACATCAATCAGACCTTCGTCAAAGAATTGCGCTTCGTCGATGCCTACTACATCTATTTCGGAAGTGAATAGCAGTATGCTTGCCGATGAGTCTATCGGTGTAGAGGATATGATGTTGCTGTCATGCGATACGACATCTGCTTCTGAGTAACGCGTGTCTATTGCCGGCTTATATATTTCTACACGTTGCTTGGCAAATTTGGCACGTTTCAAACGGCGTATCAGTTCCTCTGTCTTGCCGGAGAACATGGATCCGCATATAACTTCAATTCTTCCTCTACGTTTGGTTTCTTGTATGTGGTCTTCCGAAAATAATACCATATCTTTGAGTGTTATATTCAGTCGCAAAAGTAATGATTTTGTTCGCTTCCGGATATTTTTCATTATTTATTTCTACATTTGTGCCATTAATACGGACAGGAAAAGGATATGCAAGCATTATTGAATGATATAGAACTGGATGTTCAGGAATTGAAATGTTTGATACAGTCGATGCTCACTGATACAAATCCTGTGTTGAGAATAGTTGCCAAAAGGAATATTCATCAGATGCAGGAGCGGTTGGATGCGCTGACTAAACTGTTGGATGACACTTTTGTGATAACTCCGGCGGAACATGTTGCTTCTGACATTGTGGAGGAAACAACTGAATCGGAAGTGATTTCCGAACCGGTTGCTGATGTTCCGGTTGAGGCAACTCACGTTTCGGATATTGCAGTACCTGCTTCTCAGATTCTTGCCGAATGTATTAAGCCGGCTACGGACTTACAACATGCTATCAGTCTGAATGATTCGTTTCGTTTTACCCGTGAATTGTTTGCCGGAGATGCGACACGTATGAATGAGGTGGTGCGCCTTTGCGGTGGGGCTTCCTCTTTGGATGAGGCTATGTCTGTATTTATGTCAACTGTACAACCGGATGAGGAAAATGAGGCGGCTGCTGATTTTATAGAACTTCTCAAGAAGTATTTCAGTTAAAAAAGTAGCGGATATGGGAAAACTTTATGTAGTGCCTACGCCAGTAGGAAATTTGGAAGATATGACTTTTCGCGCTATCCGCATATTGAAGGAAGCGGATTTGGTGCTGGCAGAAGACACGCGTACTTCCGGAATATTGCTGAAGCATTTTGAGATAAAGAATGCAATGCAGTCTCACCATAAATTTAATGAACATAAAACAGTAGAAAGTGTTGTAAATAGAATAAAGGGTGGTGAGACTGTGGCGTTGATTTCAGATGCCGGTACTCCAGGTATTTCCGATCCGGGTTTTCTGGTGGTTCGCGAGTGTGTCCGCAACGGTATCGAAGTACAGTGCCTGCCGGGGGCTACTGCTTTTGTTCCGGCATTGGTGGCTTCCGGATTGCCCAACGAGAAGTTCTGCTTTGAGGGTTTTCTTCCTCAGAAGAAAGGTAGGATGACACGTCTGAAAGGTTTGGCGGAAGAACGCCGGACAATGGTTTTCTATGAATCTCCCCACCGTTTGGTAAAAGCACTGACGCAGTTTGCAGAATATTTCGGTTCGGAACGGCAGGCGTCCGTTTCCCGTGAAATATCCAAGATACATGAGGAGACGGTACGTGGTACTCTTACCGAATTGATAGAACATTTCACAGCCAACGAACCGCGTGGTGAGATAGTGATTGTAGTAGCAGGAATAGACGATTAAATAACTTCATTAACAAAACGTAAAACAAAAGCGTATGAAAAAGTTAGCAGTTTTGATTGTATGTACAGCCGTTATGGCTTCATGTGACAACTTTTCAGGTGGTAGCAAAGATCAGTTGAAAGCTGAGAATGATTCTCTTTTAATGGAACTGACTCAGCGTAATGCTGAACTGGATGAAATGATGGGCACTTTCAATGATATTTCGGAAGGATTTCGTCAAATCAATGCGGCAGAAAGCCGTGTAGACTTGCAGCGTGGTGCAGTTGCAGAGGGTTCTCTGAATGCTAAACAGCAGATAGCCTCTGATATTGAATTCATCCGTAAGCAAATGGAAGAGAACAAAGAGCAGATTGCCAAGCTGCAATCTATGTTGAAAAACAGCAAGACCAACTCTTCTCAGTTAAAAAGAGCCGTTGAGTCTTTGACGCAGGAACTGAATGCGAAAACCCAGCGTATCGAAGAGTTACAGGCCGAACTGGCTTCTAAGAATATCCGTATCCAGGAGTTGGATGCCGCCGTTACGGATTTGAATGCTGTCAAGAGTGAATTGACTGCTGAGAATGAGGCAAAAGCTAAGACAGTGGCAGAACAGGATAAAGCGCTTAATACTGCATGGTTTGTATTCGGAACGAAGAAAGAACTGAAAGACCAGAAAATTCTGAGCGGTTCCGGATTATTTAAAAAAGGTTCGGTCTTGAAAGATGGTGATGTCAATAAGGATTATTTTACCCAGGTTGATATTCGTACTACCAAAGAAATCAAACTGTATTCCAAAGATGCCGATATTCTGACTACCCATCCTACCGGTTCTTATGCCTTGGAAAAAGATGATAAAGATCAGTTGACATTGAAGATTACTAATCCGAAAGAATTCTGGAGCGTTTCCAAGTATCTGGTAATTCAAGTGAAATAGTTACTTGATTGATAATTGATAGGGCTGTTTCAAAAGTGCGTTTCGTTTGTAGGCCTGCTTTTGAAACAGCCTTTTTAGTATTCTTTTTTATGCTTTATAAAAATCTTTTTTTTGATTTGGACGATACGCTTTGGGCGTTCTCTCTCAATGCTCGTGATACCTATGAAGAAATGTACTGGAAGTATGGATACGATCGCTATTTCGATTCGTTCGAGCATTATTATTTACTTTATCAGCGTCGCAATCTGGATTTATGGGCAGAGTATGCAGATGGTAAAGTCACGAAAGAAGAGTTAAACCGTCAACGTTATCTTTATCCTTTGGAGGCTGTAGGAGCAGGTGACTCCACTTTGGCAAAGGCTTACGAAAGAGATGCTCTTACAATGATTCCTACCAAAAGCAAATTGATGCCACATGCGCGTGAAGTGCTGGAATATCTTTCGGGAAAATACAATTTGTACATTCTTTCAAATGGATTTAAAGAACTCCAAAGTCATAAAATGCGTTCGTCGGGCATTGATGAATATTTCAAAAAAGTGGTTCTTTCCGATGATATCGGAATCCTGAAGCCTTGGCCTGAGATTTTTCATTTTGCTCTTTCGACAACCCAGTCCGAGTTGAATAATTCGCTGATGATCGGAGATAGTTGGGAAAATGATATAGTCGGAGCGGCGGGAGTAGGCATGCACCAGGTGTTTTACAACTTGTCCGGTCGTACCGACTTGCCTTTTGCTCCTACCTATCAGATTACTGATTTGAAAGATTTATTTAATTTTTTGTGACATTGACAGATTAGTTGTACTTTTGTTTCCAATGATGAACATCTAAAATACTATTATGGAAACTCTCATTCCTTTTGCATTGTTGTGTTTCACATCCTTCTTTACGTTGACTAATCCGTTGGGCACAATGCCGGTTTTTCTGACTATGACGCAGGGTATGACCGATAAAGAACGTTGTTCTATCGTAAAGCGCGCAACATTAGTCTCGTTTATCACATTGATGGTCTTTGTCTTTGCCGGGCAATTCCTCTTCAAGTTTTTCGGTATTTCGACAAACGGTTTCCGAATAGCGGGTGGCGTTATCATTTTCAAGATTGGTTTTGATATGCTGCAGGCACGCTATACACCGATGAAATTGAAAGATGAAGAAATCAAGACCTATGCGGATGATATTTCGATTACTCCTTTAGGTATTCCGATGTTATGTGGTCCGGGCGCTATTGCCAATGCAATCGTACTGATGCAAGATGCACATTCCTTTGAGATGAAAGGGGTGCTTATAGCACTATTGCCCTTATTTATTTTCTTACATTCTTGATATTGAAGCTTCCACCCGTTTGGTCAATTTATTAGGGGAAACCGGTAATAATGTGATGATGCGCCTTATGGGGCTCATCTTGATGGTGATTGCCGTAGAATGTTTCGTTAGCGGAGTGAAGCCGATATTGACAGATATTGTAAAGGAAGGTTGCTTGATGTAATTAAATAAGAGAGCCGGAATTTGGCAGTAATGAAAAAGGTTGCAAACAGGAAAACAGTCTTCCGTTTGCAACCTTTTTTATAGCTGGCATGAAATACCATATCATGCTTTATGTTTTATCATCAGAAAGCTTAACTACCGGTTTGTCTTTTCTGCTATTATGACAAACGGTACTGGTTAGGCTTTGTTTAATAACCCGGATTCTGCTGTGCTTTCAAAGTCGGGTTGGCATTGGTTTCACTTACAGGAATAGCAACAATGCTTTTGTATACGTACGGTCGAAACTTTGTGATTCTTTAAGTAATGAGTAGTGCCAGCCTTGGTTTTCCTCATTGCTATAGCGTACAATCGTTTCGTTATTGCGCATGGCATCGAAAAAGCGTTGCCCTTCGCCAACCAGTTCCTTACGGCGTTCAATCAAAACTTTGCTCAGGAATTCGTCATCAGCAATGGCATCGGATACTTTGGCTGTTGGAGTTTTGGTGCGTTTGTCCAATAAATCGTTCAGATATTTTATACCTTCTGCTTTGCTGCTCCGCCCAGTTTGGCAGCAGCTTCGGCTGCGTTCAGGTAAACTTCGGACAGACGTAAAATCGGCAAGTTGGCAAGGCGCATATCTCCCAGTGCTCCCAGCGGGAACTTATTGATGAAAATTGGATTTTCCCCATAGGTTTTCTTCAAGTCTTTGTCGTACATTGCTGGTAGCACAACTTCGTTACGTACATCTGCAGGATCGGTTTGCAGCATATCAACAAATGATTTTGTACAGATAGCATCGGCATATCCTTGTTCATTCAGCAAGTAGCCTATGCCTTCACGGTCGGCCCAGTCATCAGAACCATTGTTTATCAATTCAAAAATCATTTCTTTTGTATGGTTCGGATCTTGCTTGTCCCATGCCTCAGCGTATTGTTCGGGAGTCCATAATTCATAAGGAGAGTCGTTGATGATTTCTTTTGCTAAATCGAAGGCTTCCTGGTTTTTTGTTCATGTATAGATACACTCGGCACAGCAAAGCTTTAGCTGCCCATAAATCGATATAGCCTTGTTTTTCACCTGCTTTTTTGGATACGGTCAGTGCTTCTGAGTCGATGGCATTATTCAGGTCTGCAACAACTTTGGCATAAACATCGGCTACCTTGTCACGTCCGGGTTGTGCATCACGATCCAGTGGTTTGTCAACGAAAGGTACTCCAAGCGAAGCACCTTCATCGTATGTATAGGGCATGCCGTACACTTTTACCAAATCAAAATGTACTAAGGCGCGTATTACTTTGGCCTGATTGTAGATATTTGCCAATTCAGCCTGAAAATTTTCCGCATCGGTAATTGTCTTGTTATCTACAGCCTCAATCAAGCGATTGGCGCGTCTTATCACATTGTACTGTATATTCCACATGTTTGGGGCATCATCTGCGGTATATCGCATTTCATAGCAAGAAGAGGTGCGCATACCTTGAGTGCGTGCCTGCATGTCGTCCCCCCGGACATCTCCATAGTAGAACATGCGAGCTGCATAGTACTGGGTGTAAGTGGAATTGCCTTGCAGGCCATCATACATACCATACATTGCTGTGCGGGCATCATTATAATTGGTAATGGCGGAACTTGTTGGCGTTCCGTTGGAAGGAGTTTGGTCCAGCCAGTTATTCACACAGGACGAAAGCCCTGTCGTGACTGCTGCTAATGCTAGGATATTATATATTTTCTTCATAATGTATATGCTAAGTAAAGATTTTAATTAGAAACCAAGTTCGATACCAAATGTAATTGTTCTTAATGCAGGTGTCTCGAAGTAACACAGTCCGTCAACAGGGTTTCTGGATCTACATACAAGTCTTTGGATTTCCAGGTAAGCAGATTATTACCCGAAATGTAAGCTCTTAATTTGCTTATTCCGGCCTTTTTGGACAAGTTGCTTGGAAGAGTGAAACCTATGGTCAGGTTTTTCAAACGTAAGTGATCGGTAGGCATCATCCAACGTGAAGAAACCGTATTTTTATTGCCATAGGCAAATAGGGGCAATTTAGCGTTGTCGCCCGGTTGCTTCCAGGTATCTTCAATCTTATAGTATGCCGGAACATTACCTACATAGTTGTAAGTACCGCCATTAGACTGTAACCAAGTTGCAGCATCGTATGCATGACCGCCCAAAGAGTAAGTCAGAGTAAAGTTTAAATCTATGAATTTCCAACTTACAAAGTTAGTCAGACCACCGGTCAGTTTCGGGTCGGGCGAACCGATAATCACCTTATTGGCCTCATTCGAATGTATGGTGGTTTCACGACTTCCATCTTCTCCGTTAATGTAGAACATTTCCGATCCGGTTTCCGGATCAACACCTGCGTATTCGTAAGCATAGAATGATTGATAAGCCTCTCCGATACGATGAATGGCTATGCCGTCAATCATTTCGTTCTGTTCGCCGTCCAGTTTTAACAAGGTGTTTTTGTTGTGTCCGAAGTTCAAGGATGTGCTCCAATACCAGTCTTTGTTTTGGATATTGGTGGATTTAATTTCCAATTCAACACCGCGGTTTCTCATAGAGCCGACATTCATCAGCATAGTGGCTCCACCGCTACTATTGATTACACCCGGCACGGCTGAAATATTCTTGCTCATCAACAAATCCTTAGTGTCTCGGTTATACCATTCTGCAGTAATCGACAATCTGTTCCACAGCGTAACGTCCAAACCTACGTTGGTTGCGTAATTCTTTTCCCATTTCATATTGGGATTGTCAAAACGAGCTTCAGCCGAACCGCCATTTCCTGCATAGTTATAACCAAATTCATATACGCCCAAATAGCCGTACAAATCTGTGGGTTGTGTACCGTTCACACCGTAAGATACACGTAATTTGGCATCGGTCAGCACATGCTTGATATCCTGCATGAAAGCTTCTTCACTCAGTCTCCAAGAACCGGATATAGACCAGAAATCTCCCCAACGGCTTTCTCTTGACAAGCGGGAACTGCCATCCCGGCGATAACTTGCACTAAAATAATACTTGTTATTGTAGTCATAATTGATACGTCCCAGGAAAGAAGTCATTCTGTATCGTTCTACATGGCTTGAAGCACGGCTATCGCCTGCATTTTCTATTTCCGGCAGGTAAGAAGGGTATTGGTTTCCGTTGGCATATAAATAATCATATTTATAATCTTCGGTTTCAAAGCCTACCAAAGCATCCAGATTGTGTAATCCGAAGGATTTGTTGTAAGATAATTGTGTTTGTGTATTTAACTGCCTCTGTTGCCCATAACGCGCTGATAAACACCGTTTGATGAGCGACCGTCGTTGCTGCGAGGATCCCACCATATACGTTCATTGTTTTGGTTGAAGTCATAGCTGATGGCTTCTTTCAATTTCAGATTATCCCAAATAGTCCAGGTAGCGGCCATTGAACCGAGGAAGCGGTTTATGGTAGCCCTGTTGTAATTATATGTTTCAGTTTGTATAGGGTTGGCACCATTCAGTGCAGGGAAGTTACTGCTGAATGAACCGTCTTCATTATATGGATATGTAGAGGGAGAGGCAGTCATTGCATAGCACATGATAGGGCTTGCAAAGCTGGTCCCTTCATTATTTACGTTTTGGGTTGAATTGGTATACATGGCGTTGGCTTCCAATAACACTTTGTCGGTTTGGTGTGTAATATTGGCGCGACCGGTGAAACGCTCATAGCCTGATACATTTGTAATACCTTCTTGCTTTGTATAAGCAAAAGAAGTATAAAACCTCGTTTTTTCATTACCGCCTTGTGCATTTACTTCATAATTCTGGTGGCTACCGTTACGGAATAAGACATCTTTCCAGTCTGTATATCCTGACCAGGGTTCTGCTGCATATTCATCGATGTTTTTATTGGCCAAAGCTGCTGCTTGTTCTGCATCATAACCAAGGGTATATTTGGCATAATTCTCAAATCCCAAGTGCAGGATTTCACGTCTTTGCTTACCATCGAGAATCGGTCGATAATCGATTGCCATATTAGACATACCCCAGTCTGCTCTTACCCCTATCTTGGTTTTGCCAGCAGAGCCTTTTTTGGTTGTTATGACAATAACACCATTAGCGGCACGCGAACCATACAATGAGGCAGCCGCAGCATCTTTGATCACCGTCATGGACTCTATGTCATTGCTATTCAGTGTAGCCATTAGACTGTTACCGGAATCTGCGTAAGTGAATTCGCTGACGTTTCCGTTCAGCATGGGCACTCCGTCAATGACATATAATGGTTCATTGCTGGCATTGATAGACCCCATACCGCGAATACGCACGGAGGCAACGGAGCCGGGCTGACCGGAAGTAGAAGTGATTTGAACACCGGCAACAGAACCAGCCAAACGATCTTGCACGCTGATAGAAGGTAAATCCTGTAACTTTTCGGTAGTCACATTTGATGCAGAACCTGTAAATGAGGACTTTTTGAAGGTACCATATCCGGTTACTACAACTTCATCAAGCACCTCAGTATCAGGTTTCAATACCACTTTTAAGTTCGGTTTGATAGCCACTTCCTGAGTCTGCATACCGATGTATGAAATCTGCAAGTTTTCGCAGAACTGTATCAATGCGTAAACTTCTATAAATAAACATTTTATAAGTAGATGCAAAATCATTGCATTTAATTAAAAACCTCAATAGAATATGCTCTACCATGTATTTACAAAACTATCAAGTTACTCATATGTTACCATATTTCACAATAAAACAATGATTATCAACAATATACACATATAGATGTAGCCTATATTGAAACTATCGAAATATACTTTAGTTTTTTGTTGAACTATTTTTTGTTAAAATAAAAAAGTAATGTGAGTAGCCGTGGTTGACCATAAAGAAATACACTATGATGAAAGTCGCAAACAAAGATTTATGTCAAAATAAAACATAATCCTATTACAAAAAAATATCATAAACAAGCTATTATAATAAGATTATAATTATCTTTGTGTAAAACATGTAACCTATGACAAAAATAAACCCTTTCATAACCAGTGGCTATATTTCAGCAAAGTACTTTTGCGACCGTATAACCGAAACAACTACATTGACACGTTATATAACCAACGGAAATAATGTAGCTTTGATATCCCCTCGCCGTTTAGGAAAAACCGGGCTGATAGAGCATTGTTTTCATCAGCAACAAATAAGGGAAGTATATCACACATTTTTAATCGATATATATGCAACAAAGAATTTTCAGGAGTTTGTATTTGAACTTGGTAAAGGTATTCTGAATGGTTTGAAGCCGCGTGGAAGAAAAGCATGGGAGCTGTTTCTCAAATGTTTATCCTCTCTTCGCACCAGTATCTCTTTTGATTTCAGTGGTAATCCCAGTTGGAATTTGGAAATGGGTGATATAAAGACTCCCGCTATAACGCTTGATGAAATATTCCGTTATTTGGAAGAAGCGGATAAGCCTTGCCTGATTTCCATTGATGAGTTTCAAGTCATAGCCAAATATCCGGAAGGGGATGTTGAAGCCATATTACGGACACATATCCAACATTGTTCCAATGCAAAATTTATCTATGCCGGTTCGCAACGTCATATGATGGGAGAGATATTTACTAGTCCGTCACGTCCGTTTTACCAAAGTACGGCCATTATGGAACTGTCTCCTATTAATGCAGATATTTATACGGAATTCATAAAAAGACACTTTGCGGAGAATAAGAAAAAAATTGTAGTAGAAACAATTCAAGAAGTTTATAAACGTTTTGAAGGAATAACCTGGTACATTCAGTTTATGGCAAACTCGCTTTATGCAATGACTGCTGAAGGTGAAGAGTGTACTGTTGATAAAGTGAATTTTGCCATTGAAAATATTTTGTCACAACTAAATTTTACCTATTCTTCACTTCTGTTTCAACTCCCACCTAAACAAAAAGAAATTCTCATTGCTATTTGTAAGGAAGGAAAGGCTCAGGAAATCACTTCCTCTAAATTTTTAAAAACTTATAAGCTAACGGCGAGTTCTGTGCAAGGAGCCATAAGAGGACTTTTAGATAAAGATTTTGTAACTAATGAATTGGGAGTGTATAGCGTGTATGACAAGTTCTTCGATATTTGGTTAAGGAAACGGATCAGTAAAAAGGAATACTATTGTTGACAGACCTTTTCTAGTGATGCAATAATAGAAAAATCGTAAAAGCAGTTTGCCTTTACCGACTTTTATTTATAACATATTCTTTACCTCTATCAATTTTGGTCACTCGGAGAAATCTGAGAATTATTCTCTATTTCCGAGATGGGCAACTGATAAAGGAACGGACGTTCTTCCTGATTATAACGGAACTTGGCAGCAGAGAAGTGATTGTTGTTTTCTGCACCCCAGGTTTCATCCGTACGGTCTACAGGAATATTCAAACGACGATTGTCAATATATTCCAAGCCTTCTCCCCAGAACTCTACACGTTTTTGATAAATGATTTCCTCTATCAAGTCGGCTTTGTTCGTAAAGGTGTAATCATAATCGGGTTGACGGGTCTTCATGAAGTTTTCTAGTTCGGTTACAGCATCCGGAGAATTCTTGTGTGCCAAAGCTTCTATCTTTATCAGATAAGCTTCTTCCGAACGCATGTAGATATAGTCTCCCAATTCCCAACCGCTGAATGTACCTGCCTGGATATTTTCACGACCTGTACCGATGAATTTTACAGCCTGATATTCTACGGAAGCTGGCGTCTTAGTATCACGCAACAATGTCACACGGATAGGCTTACCGTCTTTATCTTCAGTATCCACACCTGTAGAACGGTCGCAGCAGAACCATTGCAGACGAATATCATTATCCGCGATGCGGTCTACAAACGGCTTAAAGGCGGCACGCCATACACCGATACCAGCATAGCCTTCACTGTAAGCATCCATCTGCGAGAAGTAAGATGCATAAATCGTACTATTATCTGCAGTAATGTCGCAGCCGAATACCACATCCGGCAGGCTGATGTTACTGAACCCTTGCAGTATCTGATTTTCATTCGTTAACATAGGGATGTTGTCTATCACTACTTGCGCATATTCTATCGCTTTAGCCCATTCATGGATAACCATATTTGCACGGGCCAAGTGCATAGCTACTACGCAACCGTCCATATCCGTAGGTGAGGAGGTGTGTATCATATCCAACTGTTTGAAGAAGCCAAAGGCAGTAGTAAGGTCGCTCATGATTTGCTCATATATCTGGGCTACAGTAGCACGCGGCTGGTCGCCTTCCGTTTCTTCTGTGATAAGTGGCACGCACGGATATTGCGAGAAGTCATATTTCTCTCCACGTCCCCATTTCGTTCCGTCTGCACCGGTATAATAAGAGTGCTGGTACAGATAGGTTAGTTGCAAGTAGGCATAGCCACGGAAGCCGAGAGCGATGGCACGATATTTCAAATTGGCAGGATCTTCACTGTTGGGGTCAATCAGTTTGAGAATATTATTGGCATTGGCTATGACACGATAGTATTCTTTCCAGCGATTGTTGGTCGGAGTATAGTTCTGTTGCCAATAATCCAACAAATAATGATAGAGACTCATACCGAAACGTCCGGTCATAATCATGTCGTTACCCATCAACGATGTCAGGTAATCAAAGCTCTTTTGACCGAAATAATTATGTTGCATATCGGTATCATAATACTTTTGCATATCAGAATACATACCTGCCACAGCGGCCGAAAAAGTTTTATCAGGGTCGTCCTGAGCCACATTGCTCAGTTGGTCTTCGGTCAAATAAGCGGTAACATCGGCATCTTCAACACAAGATGTAAGCAGGCTGCCGACAACGAGTACCTGCATCATATATTTTATTATCTTCATATACAAAACTTTTTTAGTTAGAATGTAAGGTTGATACCTCCTGAAATCACACGCATCGGAGAATAGCCTCCATATTCATCGTCAGCGCCTGCCATTGCCACACGGGGGTCAAATCCCTGACGTTTGGACCACAAGGCAAGATTGTCTGCTGTAGCATAAATGCGCAACTTTTCAATACCGAATTTCTGCATCAGGTTTTTTGGTAATGTGTAACCCAAAGTAATGTTACGGATACTGAAGTAGCTGGCCTTTATCAGATTGAGGTCTGACTGCTGAGTGAAAGAGTTAGAAGCATTGTCCGCATTCCAGATAGGGAGTGAGCCTGTACCTGTCTCCGGATTGAACGTCTTCCACATATCCTTGTTATGACCTACATAGAATGAGGAGCTCATACCATCCAAATAGGAATAATCATAAGCATAGCCTCCAATCTGGAAAGCCGTTGCTATAGAAAGATCAATACCTTTGTAAGAGAAAGTAGTACTGAAACCGCCATTAAAATCAGGCAATGCAGATTTGCCGATGAAATAGCGGGTTGCTCGCGTAAGTAGTAGTGGTAGTGCGGCCTATTACTTCTCCTTTATCATTTGTTTCGTCCATGTACCACATGGCATTTCCTTTTTCATCCATACCGGCATACATATAAGTATAGTATTCAAAGCGGCTCTTGCCTTCACGCAGGTTGAATGGACCACTGGTAATACCATCTTTGCGATTTTCTTCGGGCAGCGTCAAGATGCGGTTTTTGTAGTGGGAACCCACAAGCGATACCGTCCACTTCAAGTCAGGCTGATTGAAAATATCTACATTTACATCGAACTCTATACCGGTGTTTTCATCGCACCCAGGTTTTCCCAGTTATATGGACGTCCGGCTGTAGAGAAAGCTACGGGACGCTTGAAAAGCATATCATCTGTACGGCGATAGAAGTATTCAAATGAACCATATACCCGGTCGAACAAGCGGAAGTCTACACCCACGTCAAAAGTTTTCTGCTTTTCCCATGTCAAATCCGGATTACCGTAAAATTCCGGTGAATAGCCTAATTCAGCACCATTCCAAGTAACCGTATATTGGTCTTGGTAAGGTGTGTATACATAGGCGTAACCTTCATCCGAAAGTATATTTTCATTACCCTGGGTACCATATGAAGCACGTATTTTCAGGTCATTTAACCAAGCGTCCGTTCCGTCCATGAAGCTTCATTGGAAATACGCCAAGCGGCCCCTACCGACCAGAAATTACCCCAACGGTCCAGGAAGCGGGAAGTACCGTCGCGGCGGAAAGCTGCTGAGATATAATATTTGTTATTGTAATCATAGTCTGCCATACCGAAGTAGCCCTCGATGTTGTGGTTCACCTTGTAGCTATTGATGTATTGCATCTGTCCACCATTGTTCAGTTCCGGATTGCTCGGATTAAAAAAGTTTGTTTTCTGTCCGTCAAAATAGTCGTATTCATACTTATAGTATTCATGACCGACCTTAGCCGATAAGTGGTGGTAATCGCCGAATACATTGCTGTAGGCCAAAATTTGGTTGAAGTTGGTAGTTGTTGTGTTGATACTTGCCTGTGTACCTCGACCACCGAACGACTGTCCGTCACCGATAGTTGGCGTGTAATAGAGTGTTTCGCTGTCATTCGTAAAATCATAACTGTAATTTGCCGTAAACTTGAAATTCTTCAAGAATGAGATTTCTATATATGAACGTGAAGTCAGGTTATTATACACGCTTTCACGGATGTCCTCTCTCATGTTGGCTATCACATTTTGATTAGTTGCAGTAGGGCGTTTGGATGTACCGTCTGTTTCACCGTTTCCGGCATCATACATGGGACGTCCGTCTTCATAATATTTCATGTTACCTTCTGCGTCATAGGCATGAACCGGAAAGATAGGAGCCAGGAGCGTGCCACAGCGAAAGGATTAGAAGCAGTTCCGGCATTTTCCTGTACACCGTTTTGAGTAGCTTTGGAATACCCTACATTGGTACCTACTTTCAACCAAGACTTCAGTTGGGAGTTAACATTGGCGCGAGCTGTAAAACGTTCATAAGAAGAACCTAATACATAAGAGTCATTGTCCAAATATCCCATAGATACATAGAAATCCGTACGGTCGTTACCGCCTGATGCAGACACATTATATTCCTGACGGAAAGCGTTGTCGAACAAGGCATCAGCAAAAGTGTCATCATAACGCAAACGCGCATTGGGGTTAAGTTTACCATCAGGTGTCACCAGATATTCTCCTTGCGGAATAATGTAAGCATTGTAATTACCTAGTTCGCCCAGCAAATCCTGACTGGCTGCCAAATTAGAATCTTCAATGGAGTTTCCGGCTGCCCAATAGGTATTACGAATACCGTACCAATCAGGCGATAGAACTCTCCGGGATCGGTAGCCATGTCATAATCCTTATACGCACGCTGTGCCACCCCCCAACTACCGTCAAGTTAATGGATACTTTGTCCTTACGTCCGGTCTTGGTCGTAATCATAACTACACCTCCGGCTGCACGAGAACCATACAAGGAGTTGGAAACAGCATCTTTCGATACGTTCACCGAAGCAATATCTGTAGGTTGATATCCGGCAACTTACCGTTGAAAGGCACGCCATCTACCACAATCAACGCATTATTGCTAGCTGAAATAGAACCTATACCGCGCAGGACGATATCGGCATCCTGTCCCGGCTGTCCGGAAGAACTTACTACCTGTAAGCCGGCTACAGCTCCTTCGAGTGCGTTTGAAACGGATGCAGCCTGCGAATTGCTGATAATTTCATTTTTCACACTACTGATGGAGCCTACCAGATCCTGCTTACGTTTAGTGCCATAAGCTACTACGGTTACTTCATCAAGCAGCTCCGTATCAGACTTTAATATTACTTTTAGGTTTGGTTTGATAGCCACTTCCTGAGTCTGCATACCGATGTATGAAATCTGCAAAGTTTTCGCAGAACTATACAATATGTAAACTTCTATAAATAAGTGTTTTATAAATAGATATAAAGTCATTATATTTAACCAAAAACCTCAATAGAATATGCTCTACCATGTATTTACAAAACTATCAAGTTACTCATATGTTACCATATTTTACAATAAAACTGTGATTATCAATAATATATACATATTAGTATAATCCATATTGTAACTATCGAAATATACTTTAGTTTTTATTGAACTATTTTTGTAAAATAAAAAGTAATGCAAGTGGTCGCTGTCAACCAAAAAAGAAACACACTATGAAGAAGTAGTAAACAGAAATTTATGTCAAAATAAAACATAAACCTATTACAAAAAACATCATAAACAAGCTATTATAATAATCTTTGTATAAGGCTCTCACTATAACTCTTGATGAAATATTCCGTTATTTGGAAGAAGCGGACAAGTT
>ENA-OQAS01000524-OQAS01000524.1-human-gut-metagenome-genome-assembly--contig:-NODE-524-length-19649-cov-1.745313_pt1 | contig 19649 bp, 21 predicted proteins | sample MGYA00242733_ERZ504523 | MGnify/ENA primary metagenome ERZ504523 (study PRJEB26092, sample SAMD00036239) | human gut metagenome | host: Homo sapiens | study: EMG produced TPA metagenomics assembly of...
AACTCAGACCGCTATCCTCCTCCCCCTTCCGACGCCTCTCCGCCAAAAGCCAATCCAACCCATTCTTAACCGAGAAGAAGCGAGTATCTCCCCCTTTCACGATCGCATGCGGGACCTTGCAGCCGATTTCCTTGCAAAGCATATTCCAATACGGCTGATGATCCTCCGGAAGCACAAGGATTATACGTGCGGAAGCATCCCAACGATGAAAAGCCTCTAAGGTATGCATCAAAAGAGGTTTCCCCCGCATAGGAATAAACTGCTTCGCAGATCTCCACCCATACGAAGCCCTTTACCCCCGGCAACGATCAAGACGTACTTATCCATCAATCCAATTCCTCCAAAACTTTTTTAACTTCCTCATCCACTTTATACAGCTTCTCCTTGCAGAGCTTGATCAGACGGGTAGCTTCTTTTACCTTCTCGGACAGGATATCGACATCTAAGTCTCCATTCTCGATCTCAGCCACGATCTTACGAAGTTTCTCGATCGCCTCGTTATATGTTTCTTCTTTTTTCGCCATATTAATTATGTATTTATCGGACGGTTATAAAACCACCCTCTATGGTTTGATAATACTTTTTATTTCACCATCGATGAAGCGAGTCGTCAGTTCTTCGCCGGCTCGCAAATCAGAGGCATGTTTGATAATCTTGCCATCTTTCAAGGCTAAGCTATATCCCCTCTTCAATATATAATCAGGAGAAGCCATCTTGATAAACTGCCCCGTAAGCTGGATAAAACGCCCACTCTCGGAAAAGTTTAGAGGTAATACCGTTCCGCAAGCGAAGTTCCGTATTCTCAAGCACCGACTGGCGGCGTGATAACAAGCCCGATGCCATCGCAGGTAAACGACTCGCTATCGTTTGCAGTCCCGAACGATTCCGCTCGATCCGGCTTGTCACGATAGAAGGGAAACGGGTCGTTACCAATTGTAAATAGTTTTTCTGTCGGGATAGAATATCCATAGCCAATAAACTCACGTCTTGACGCAAACTCTCCAACTCCTCACCAACGCTATCCATTCGGGAAATAAGGAACTCGGCGACAGCGGTCGGTGTCTTCATCCGGGTATGCGCTACCAAATCTACAACCGTATCATCGTTCGTGCCCGATACCCGTGATAATCGGTAAAGGGAATTGAGCGCAATTCGCCGCCAACAGATAAGAATCGAAGCTATTCAAGTCCGAGGTAGCCCCACCCCCACGGATAATCACGACCACATCAAAAAGATCTTGATGTTGATAAATCCGGTCTAAAGCCGCTATTACAGAAGCCTCCGTCCGTTCTCCCTGCATCAAGGCGGGGAATAATTTGGTATAGAACGGATAACCTCCTTTATTCCGTGTCAACTGATTCATAAAATCCTCGTAGCCGGCAGCCGTCGGAGAAGTAATGATAGCGATTCTCCTAGGAAGTAGCGGAAAAGGCAATTCCTTATTCAGCGTAAAGACCCCTTCCTCCTGCAATTGGCGGATAATCTCCATACGCTTACGCACATATCCCCCAACGTATAAGCCGGATCGATATCAAGCACCGTAAGGCTCAATCCATATAACTCATGGAACTCAACAGACACCTTCACCAACACTTTCAAGCCGGAAGCGAACATCTGACCGGTCTCCATCTCGAAATAAGGTTTCAACATACGAAATGTCTTCGCCCAGATAGACCCTCGTACCTTGGCCACCAATTGCCCGGTCTGCGCATTCTTCTCCACAAACTCCAGATAACAATGTCCGGAAGAAGTATTCACCCGCACATCGCTCATCTCCGCACGCACCCAGCAAGTCTCCGGGAAAGCCCTCGACAACGCACCCCGTATGCGGTATTCAGCTCTAACAAAGATAGAGCCTCTTTCTCACCCGATAAGTTATTTAGATTCGGCCGCATATTTACGCTCCTGTTTATAAGCTTTGTACACATCCGGGATGCCATATCCCAACTCAGCGTCCGGTTGCTCAAACTTACTGCCGAAACGCTGCAAAAGAGAGATTATATCCTTATTCGTCAGACTGGGAAACGCTTGCCATAGACAAACACCCAACCCCGCTAAGATCGGCGTAGCGAAAGAGGTACCGTTCGCGTAACGGATATTCCCCGTAGGATCTATCACGCAACAGCCCGTACCCAAGGCAACCACATCCGGCTTCACCCGGTAATCCGCCGTAAGCCGACAGAACTGAAATTACTTTTCTTCTTACGATCCGTGATAGCGCCCACTGTCAATATATCCGGGGCATCCGCTGGAAAGGTTATCTTTCCCCAGCTACCGCCCCCCTCGTTGCCGGCGCTACTAAACAACAAGATCCCTTTTGATGAAGCCATCTTAGCGGCACGACTGATCAAGGAAGTCCTCCCGTCCAATTGATCTTGATGATAGTTCAGGGCCTCTACATCAAAAGAGAAATACCCCAACGAAGAAGAGACCACATCCACTCCCACGCTATCGGCAAATTCCATAGCTGCCGTCCAATAATCCTCCTCGATGGGAAACTCCGAACGGCTATCCTCGCTCTTTATCAGCCAATATTCGGCTTGGGGAGCCGTACCGACCATCAAGCCCGGCGCATCAGCGGCCAAGCAAGATAAGACCTTCGTCCCATGATCATCCCCGATGAAAACACTTCGACCGGGGAAAACCACGTTATGCGTTCCTAATAACCGCAAGGAATCAAATACGCTGAATCCGATCCACGTTCATGAAACCGGCATCGACCACGGCCACACGCATACCCTCACCCTTAAAGCCTGCCTCATGCAATTTGATACCGTTCAGCATCTTGATCTGCTCCTCGGCATAACCGTAAGGCGATTTCTCAGGTTTATCTATTGGCATAAACCGTGTCGTATCTTTCTCCTCCCTAGGAATATCGATTTCCTCGTCACCTTTCCAGACCCATTTCACGGAATCCACGATCGGGAGGCGCGAGAGACGCTCAGCGACCAAGCTATCCGGACTGGACACCACGACCGTAGAGAACCATTTACTCTCCAGCACCGGTTTTCCTCCATTGGCGGACAAGGTATCCAGATAAGCTTGAGCGATCGGCAAATCCGATTCCGACACCGATATACCTTGCCGGTTCCGTCGCTCGACAGACTCCTTGGAAAGATATTCCTCCGGGTTATCCAGCGTATAACCGGAATCCCCTTTATCTTTCAAATACACCCGAAAACGAAAACTTTCCCCGGCATGTACTCCCAAAGAAAACAAACTGAATACGAAAACGAATATTCCTATATATTTACTCATAGAACCTCACACAATTACGAATTACAAAGATAGATGATACCGCCGAATAAACAAAAAAGCCCGGCACTGGAATAGGCCGGCTCATGTATAATTCTTCGTCTTATTCATTGATATTACAAATAGGGATCTCACGTTTAACACTTTGGCGTAAAGAAATCAAGGTCTCTGTAGCGTAACACCCGGTATCTCCTGAATCTTAGAGTTCAAAAGTTCCATCAAGTGCTCGTTATCACGGGCATACAGCTTGATCAGCATCGTATACGGACCCGTAGTGAAATGGCATTCTACCACTTCGGGTATTTTCTCGAATTCCGGGACAACATCCTTGTACATAGATCCACGCTCCAATTTCACGCCGATATAGGTACATGTATTATACCCCAATATTTTAGGATTGATGTGATACCCTGAGCCAACGATCACATTCATATCAATCATGCGTTGAACCCGTTGATGAATAGCTGCACGAGATACACCGCACTCCTCGGCAACATCTTTAAAAGGAATCCTAGCATTCTTTGAAATAATGTTCAATATCTGCCGGTCCAGTTTGTCTATCTTCTCCATTTTAAATTCGCTTTATTATATGCATTCAGATTTAATGTATCAAAAGTATATAATAAATTTGAATCATATATCATTCTGAAAGAAAAAAGTAATCAATAAATAATAAAAGCGGGCAAAAAATGCTTTTTAGCATAATTTGCCCGCCTATTATCTTACAAACGTTCCGTTTCTATTTCTTCGCTACTTATTCTTTTACGATGTCAAGCAACTCAACCTCGAACTTCAATACGCTGTTCGGTTTGATATCTTGTCCTGCGCCACGTTCGCCATAAGCCAACTCAGCCGGGATCCAGAAGATATATTTAGAACCGACCGGCATGATCTGCAAGCCCTCAGTCCAGCCTTGATTACTTGGCCAACACCGAACTCAGCCGGCTCGCCACGATCCACGGAGCTATCAAACTTAGTACCGTCCAATAGAGTTCCGGTATAATGAACTTTTACCTTATCGGTAGCGGTTGCTTCGCGCCTGTACCTTCTTTCTCTACCTTATATTGCAAGCCGCTCTCAGTCGTGATAACGCCTTCTTTTGTCTTATTCTCCGCCAAGAACTTATCACCCTCTTCTTTTGTCTTCTTAGCCTCGCGAGCCTGAGCCTCTACGAAGTAAGTCTGCAAATATTGTTGAGCCTGTTGCGGATTCATCTTCATCGCGGAAGAATCCCCTTTGATAGCTTGGATAAAACCAGCGATCAAATCATCTACGTTAGCCTCGCCACCCGGCAAAGTCTTTAAGTTTTCCTTATAACCGGCACCTGTGCTGATACCAATAGCGTAGCTTGCGCTATCGATAGAAGTCTTCAAGCTCGCACTTTTGTGAGAATCACCGCAAGAGGTGAAAGATGCGCCCATTGCTACAATCACTGTAGCGACTAATACACTTAACTTTTTCATTTTTCTTTAACTCTTATATATTATTTTTCGATATCTAATAACTCAACGTCGAAGATCAACGTACTATTCGGCTCGATAGCCTCACCTGCCCACGCTCGCCATAAGCAAGGTTAGACGGGATAAACAATCTCCATTTAGAACCGACCGGCATCAACTGCAAAGCCTCTACCATCCCGGGATTACCTGTGAAACACCGAATACGGCGGGCTCGCCTCTCTGTACGGAGCTATCAAACACCTGACCGTTGATTAACGTACCGTGATAGTGGCATTTTACTTTATCGTTCGCCGTAGGTTTAGCGCCTGTACCATTCTTCAGCACCTCGTATTGCAAACCGCTAGGCAACTCTACCACACCAGCCTTATGCTTATTGATAGTAAGGAACTCCTCACCGGCTTTCTTATTGATCTCCAGTTTCTCTTGTTGAAGCTTCATGAAGTAATCATTGATCACTTGTTTTGCCTCATCATAACTAAGAGCAGGTTTTGCCTCTGTTAAGACGTCATTCAATCCCTGTACAAAATCTTCCACTTGAAGATCCTTGATGCCTGAGTTCTGGAAATTATTTCCGATACTTAAGCCAAGCGCATAACTTACTTTATCCATTCTTTTTCTTGTTCAACTAATTATAAGCCACAAAAGTAATGCTTTTAATCGTATAACAGCATTTTGTAAGAACTTTTATTTCATTCAAATCTTTTTAGAACAAACAAAAGACATACATCCTCAGTCTTTTCCCTATTCCCCATATAATACGACATTGGTTATCCATGCAAAAACATTGGCTATCAATTTGGAAGCATCATTATTTATCTCTCCTGAAGTATTATTTATCCGGTTATCTTTTGTACCTCCAGTCCCAGATGAAGAATTCCCCAAATCCGTATCTCCTATATAAACGATTCGTCTCGAATAGTCTACTCCTAATACGATACCACCAGCCTTCCCAGTCAAGAGTGGCGTGATTCCTTTTGCCGACTCAGTGTTCAAAAGTATCTCACCATGATAGGCATCGTAGTTACGAAATGAGAAACTCGAAGAGACCGGAGTATAAGATCCACTTGTAAAAGGTCCGGTAGAAGTGAAGAAACTATTATCCGCACTTGATGGAGCTACGGTAAACTCACCATTATTGACAGTCAAAAATTTTATATTGCTATTTCCTCCTAAAAATTCATCGATCAGATATTTACTTACATCCGTAGCGTCATAAGAAGCGATTAGCACACGATTCTTTTTGCATTCAACCAATTATGTACTTTCTTCGCATCTTCATTTCCAAAATAACCATTGCCCATATAATGGACATATACGACATCAAAAGCAGCAAAAAGGGCATCTGTCAATCTATTATTACTAACGTTGGACCGTATCAGATTATACCCTCCACAGACGACATTCCCGTTCGGACCGAAATTACTTTGATTATCCAATATGCCTCTTAAACCGTCTGCACGTGCGTCGGGAGGTACCGAAGCAACAATATTAGTACCTAAACTGCCTAAGCCGACATTAAATGTCAACAAATTAATTACCGTATTGGCTGCTACGCTATATTTTTGCTTGATCGCCACCAAGATTTTCCACCGATGAGCAGTAATGACAAAGTTCTGGACCGGCCCAGCATCGCCAGACATATTATTCTGTAAGGCCGTTACAACTAACTGGCTGCCGTCCAGATTCTTTTCTACGGTAAAATAATCATTTGACAATGATTGCCCCTCACTTCCAATCGGCATACCATTCTCATCCGCCCACTGTAATGTGTAGTCGGACAAGTCGGTAAACACCTCTATAGTAGCTTTAGAACCAGCCTTATTCTTCAATATGATTTCACGGGAGGAAACTCCGAAATGATGCTCTCCGTCAAAAGACATATCGATCGTATTATCATCCCATTGTCGCACTTCTGCCACAATATGTGCAGACTGATTGTTCGCCGCATCGTCAGGATTATCCCATCCGGGAGCGGAAACCTTTTTCACATTAAATATATATTTGTGATTACGCAAGATTTGCCCAAAAGCATTCTCTTTATTGTCCGGGTCAAAATCCATACGATAATAACTCAGCTTTTCATTTCTATTATAGTAACCGCCTACAACGATACACGTCGCACTGCTCACCCGGTCGCCTTCGGCTGGAGAACTGACTCCGGCAAATAAGTTGTGCGGAGAATTCATTCCGATCCTCCTCTGAGACCGAAAACATACGGCTGCTTACATTTGCCATACTTCCGTCGGGAACGCTTGGTGTCGTTACTTTCATAGAACCCGTTTCATTGGGAATCACTTGCAGCGAATTATTAGCACGATATGCTTTTACTCCCGCCAGTTTAAAATTTGCAGCTTCGGTAGCAACAACATCCACACGGGCTATGGAGCGCAACATCTTTATCCCGGTGATTTCTTGCATTTCGGTGGATGACAGTCCGGCAGGAAATTTATATTCGCCATACATCGGGAAATTGGAAACTAAATTATCAAACTCCCGATTTATCTTCTTTTTTACGACCTCTTTACTATCGTCCAACGACGGTTCATTGGAAACAACAGTTTCGTCAGTATTTGCCAAAATAAGCAATTCCACAGGCAAGGAGGTTGATTTCAGAAGCACCGTGAATGTTGTTTGTGCCATATTACTACTGATAGATATGCCAGGTACCCGATACCGGTATTTCTGGTCCTCAAATACCAATACCTGAACTTCACTAATCAAAGACTCATGAGTGGCTGATCAATCTCAGCTTTTGTCTTAGAATAAACGGTAGAAGACGGACTCGTTATTACCAATCTCATTTTTATACCACCTACATCATTTCCGACAGATATCCCTGTCTCGTCATTACAGGATATAAAAAAAAGAAAAACGACCAGGATATATATAAATTTTCTCATGATGCATTTTCAGATAGAACACAAATCCTCCTCCCTTTGTTCCATCAACCAAACTCATTGTCTTTTAAAGAATTTCCATTTCCCAAGAAAATATAACTATTTGGACAGAACGGGTGTTCTATAGGACAACCGGGCCAAACCGGATGAATTAAATAATAATATAAGTATTCACTAAAAAATATAGGCATATGAAAACAAACAATTTGTATATTACGTTATTTGCGGCATTAGCTATCACTGCATGCAGTAAAGATAACGAGCTTCCTCAAGGATCTGCTAAAGACCCGAATGCCGATATGCCGGACGCATATACCTCTATCGCTATCAATATTCCCCATACCACTATGACGAAAGTCGCTTCGGGCCGTGCCATTGATCAGGGAATAGCGGACGAGAACAAGGTCAAGACCTTACATGTATTTATCTACGATACCGATGCCCCAAATACTCCGACAGTTGCTGAATTTACGGTAGACGACAATTCTCTTGCCCCCAAATCTCCCGGTAGCTCCACTTGGGTAACAAACAGAGCTATCAAAACTAAAAAAGCCGATAAATATATTTTTGCAGCAGTGAACCTCAATACAGATATGGTCAACTATATCACAGCCAATGGACTCGGATCATTCAGTTACAATCAATTTGCCCAAGAAATCTCGCAACTGGCAGATCTGACAAATGGCTTTGTCATGTTCAACACGAGTTATCCGGAAAGTACCCCGGCTGCAAACTTATATGAAAATGAAAGCCTTGCTCAAACGAATCGCATGGCTATACCGGTTTCCCGCGTTGTAGCGAAAGCAGCAGTATTCAAAGCTAATGACTTTGTTGTAAATGGGGGAGGAAACATGACGGAGATAAAATTCGGTTGGAGGAACTTGAAATAAAAAGTTCTATTTCATACAGGATAAAAGAGACGGGATTATCAAGGACTATAATTGGGAAAATTTTTCCGTATCGGATTTCGAAAGAGGGTCGGACGCCATAAACACCTATACTTCAACGGACGATCCGGTCACTTTTCCTACGCACCTGAGAACTCATTCAAATACAGCTTGGATCAAACAGAAGTAAACGGAACGACTTTTATTAGTGTCAGCGGAGTGTTTACGCCAGATAAAGTAATATCGACTTCAAATCCCAGCCCAACCCAACCGGCAGACTTTGCGATTATCAGTAATCCCAATAATGCCAACAAAACATTCTATGTATCAGAACAGCCGACGGTATTGCCAACTATTTTGTAAATGGGACTATAGCACAACAATATGCCGATCTTTGCAGTAAAATACTCCGGGGATGCCTCTTTACAACGGAACATACGTATTGAATGAGAATACATTTACAAATGGTATCTGTTACTTCCACATTTTCGTCAATGCCAATGCTACGTCACCTCAAGCACCTTATAACGTTTACCGGAATCAGTATTTTAAGGTAAACATCCATAGCATACAAGCTCCGGGAAATCCTTCAGACAATTTCGATACCGGAGAGGTGATTAAATCAGAAACATGGATAAGTACTGATATAGAAATAACTCCATGGGAAGTCTATGAAGAAGACTATGATCTATAGCCCACTATCTATGAATTCTTAAAATTTATCTGTGAGATGAAAGCCTATTTAAAATGGATAGTATTAATTACATGGTCGTTCACGATGACGAGCTGTATAAAAGAAAATTTACCTGAATGCATTCCGGACAATACCGGCATCGTTCTTAAATTCCGGTATCCGACTGGTACAAATACCCCAAGTAACAAAAATGGGATTGATCGGTTATCTGTATTCATTTTTGATGACAAAGGTGTTTTCGTTTCACAAATAAATGATTCTCTGATATGGATCGATGATAATTACGAATTGGAACTTCCTTATAAACGAGGAAGTTACCAATTTGTAACATGGGCGGGTTATTAACGAGGCAACCTACGGAATAACAACATGCATACCGGGTCAAACACATATAGAAGATTTTTTCTTATTCCTGAAACGGGATACGGATAACCGAGTTACAGATCAGCCAAGTTACTATATCATGGGATACACGAGACTGTAGCATTGGATGAACACGAAAAAATGATTGCTTGGATAAATCTAAAACAGATTACAAATCATATCTGTGTTATTGCTCATAATTTGGATAAGGACATATCTCATAACATCTATATTGAAGACAACAATGGTAAATATGGATATTCATCATTGTTCGCCCATGACGATCCGATTCTTTATATACCTGTTTATATGAGGGTCGCAAAAGAGAGTAATACGTTAACCGCTGATTTCAATGTAATGAAACTTGATAAGAACCGGATACCACGTTTACAGATAGTGGATGAAACAAATACAGTTTGCTATGATGAAAACCTTATCGGAGAACTTCTTGGGAAAATCCCAATATTAATTTAGAAAATGAACATGATTTTACAATTGAAATATCATTCAATGGTTATAGTCCGATCGATATAAAAATTAACGGTTGGGATATAAAAGAAAGCGATGAAATGTAATTATTCATCGCTTTTTCAAGATAAGTCGTAACTTCGTAACTATTAATATATACATCTATACATTTTAAACAAGTAACAGATGAAAAAGTTAGTCATACTTACCGGAGCGGGAATGAGTGCGGAAAGCGGCATCTCCACTTTCCGTGACTCGGACGGGTTATGGAGAATACCGGGTGGAAGATGTCGCCACGCCGGAAGGCTTCGCCGCCAACCCTAAATTGGTTCTCGACTTCTACAACCAGCGCAGAAGAGAGTTATTGAATACGAAACCTAACGCCGGTCACCTCGCCTAGCCGCCTTGGAGAAAGATTTCGACGTACGGATCATTACCCAGAATATCGATAACTTACATGAACGTGCGGGTAGCAGCCACGTGATCCATCTGCATGGAGAGTTGATGAAGGCATGCTCCGTAAGGGATATGGACACGACCTACGATCTATCACCGGAGAACCCGGATATTCATCTGGGTGACAAGGACCTTCACGGAAATCAGCTACGTCCTTTCGTCGTATGGTTTGGAGAGGCGGTACCCATGATAGAGCCTTCCATCAAGCTGGTGGAAGATTGTGATATCTTCGTGATTATCGGTACCTCCTTAAACGTCTACCCTGCTGCCGGATTGCTAAACTACGTGCGCCGGGGCCAACCGATCTACTTGATCGACCCGAAAGATGTACGTACTTATCGCAACGATATCCGAGCATATACAGGCCGGGGCCTCGGAAGGGGTCAAGAGGCTGACGGAGTTGCTTACGCAGAATTAAACAACTCATACACTCATTAGGTCTGACGAAGGCAAGTATAAACACAAAGTCCTTGCATGCGAACACATTGCCAAGGACTTGTCTTTTTATCCGCTTCCACCTCACGGAAGTACTTACGGATGAACTTTAATTTATTACTTTAGTATTAATATTAATCCAATTCCCGCCTGTTCATCCGTCACGGATTACTTGGATCGATACCCGCACGGGAATCGTATGATTATCTTATTTCGTTTATTTCTTATTTCACGATTGCCTTTACAGCTTCCTCACCATCAATAGCTACCGCTACGATACCGGCAGGTACAGCGATTGTAGCGTTATCGGAGGTAAGAACAGTCTCAGCGACAACCTTACCTAAGATATTCGTGATAACGATAGACTTACCGGCTGCGCCTTGAACGGTTACAGTACCGTTGCCGGCTACGATAGATACGCCTTCAGCGTTAGCGCCTTCGATAGATGTTACCATATCCTCAGCGTCAGTCTTCTGGTATGCGTTGAAGATCAAGGCACCGTCAGAACCAGTCTTAGCAGCATTGAATTCAGAGTCGCCACGAGTCAATACCAAACAACCGTTTTGCATCTTCAACCATGCGGCATATTGAGGAGCGATGGAACCGGCTACAGCTTTATCAAAACCTTTAGTAGCCTTACCTGTTGAAGTCAAACCATTCTCGTTATAGATGTTAGACTCGAACAAGAACTCATTTGCTTCACCTTCTTCTGTCACAACACCAGCCTTATCAGGATTTACGTAACGGAATGACCAAGTAACGTTCTTATGGTTGTCACCCTGCAAGTTTACGATGAAGTTCTCCAAACCGGCCTTCTTGTAATTAGCGATAATCGTCTCAACATCCAACTCAGCCGGAGTCATCTTCTCAAAACCGTTTGTCAATACATACAAACTGTCACCATAATGGATCGCTTTCACGAAACCTACGCGAGTGTAACCACCATCGATATCCATATACGGAGTCTTATATTCCTTACCCTTGATAAGAGCGGAGTCGGCGAAGCTTACCATATACTTACCATAGTTGAAACCCGGATGCGCTTTAGTTGCGTGTGAGCAATTAGCGGCATTAACAGGATTACCAGCATTATCGAAGTGATTATGCTCATACGTACAAGGAATACCCGGAGTACCTTCTTGATCGTCACGTGCCACGGAAACCAAATACTGAGGTTTGATAGTACCGGCACCACGATTTACCCACGCAGTATCAACGATGAACGCTAACTTGCCATCAGCTTTCTCCTTATTCCAGATACCTACATAATCAACAGTCTTGTCCGTTAAATTCTTGTTCCACTCATCCATCAAGTATTCCTTACGGATCTTCTCTACGAAGAACAAGCTATCAGCGGTTTCGCTCTCATTCAACACAGCGTTGTTGAAACGACGGTATAATGGAGAATCATCTGTCACAACGGCGAATGCGGAAGTACGGATCTCACGCTTTGTTCCAGTATCAAACTTATCATCCGTAGAACCCTGAGTCAAATCCAAGGTATTGTCATCTACAGAAGCCTTCAAACCGTTTTGAGCGGCACTAGAAGCATAATAAGATTTATCTTTTTGAGGAGTAGTATTATTATCTAACACAATCTCCATCAATTCAATAACATCATTATTCTTAGAGTTTGCTTTATAGACAAAAGCTTTCTTAATAACACTGTTGTCTTTTACCAAATAGTTACCATCAGCATCGAACAATAGAGTCTCCTGACCTTTATCTAAAGTAGGAACAGGAACCTTTTTGCCATCAACCACTACTTTGTCTGTAGACTTGAATCCGTTATAAGCAGGTGAATAGATCTTATCCCCTTCTGTAATCTTATATTTACGTACCACAGCCTCAACCAAAGCGTAATAATGCTTACCATCAATACAGTTGTTCTCTTTCAAGAAGAAGTTAGTCGGGGTAGAACCTAGAACATACTTCTTAGCTTTGCTGTCGTATGTTAAGTAGCTTTCGCCATTCTTGATCTGGTAAACATTTCTTACCAAGCTATCGCCAACACCATAGTTATCATCCTTAGCAACTACCACCAAACGGAAGTTTGTCTTATCACCATTCTCGTTTACACGAACGATAGAATCCTTACCGGCAGGAGTATACAGATATTTGTCTAATGCCAGACCATGTAAGTAATTGAATACATAAGTCTGAACCATAGCAGAATCCTCGGGCACATAGCGATAACCGATCTTCAAATCCTTAGCGTCCTTGATAGCAACGAAGCTTACGGTATCAGCGACAGATTCATTCCCATCATTCGTTGTATAGAAGAATACGTCCTTGCTGTCCTTAACGGCATACAATTGGACATTCGTCGGGATTTTAACAGTCGGATATACACCATCCTTATCTTTGTCATTGAACTCACGGTTCTGAATGCTGATAGAAGAAGTAGAAGATATACCATTCTTCGTTACAACCCACTGAGCTGCTGGCATATGATTGAAGTCTTGACGTTCAGCTTGTTTAGCCCAACCAAGTTCCTGCTAAGTTTGCCAACGCATAAGTACCCTTCAGCTCGTCTCTATCAGAGCCACCGGCCTTAAACTGAATCATATAAACGCCATCAGCCAAAGTAGTCGGAACCAATCCTGTGAAGTTCGTTCCCAAAGTGATCTTCGTACGTTGATCTTCCGGAGACGGTTTTTCACCTTTCTGAGTCTCTTTAGTGTTTACTGTCAACAACTTGTTTCCACCCAAGTTAGCCAAGTAGATGTATTGATTTTCCGCTGTACTTAATTTTGTTTTTCCGTTTGAAGAAGAAAAGCCTTCTTTTACAGACCACCAAGAGTTATCATTATCCTCTTTGATATCTTTAGCATATTCAGTTGCTTTACCAGAATTGGCAGTAAGCTTATAAACAACTTTTTTAACTTGAGCATACAGCTCATTCTTCTGTGCGTTATAAGTGAATTTAAATTGATAAGAACCTTCCGCACGTTTATCGGCACCAAGTTTATCGTAACCAAACTTCAGCATTGTAGGAGCTCAGTAGCTTCATAATAAGCCGTATCAACTACCACAAAGGCATCCTCCCCATCAATTTTTTTGTCCTTAACTTGCAATTGCACATAGTCTGAAACTGTTGGTGTGGCGGCTAGAGTAGCCTCTTCCTCAACGTCAACTGCCTTCAACGCTGTAGCAGTCAAATGGTTTGTATTTCCCTTTGAAACCTCCGGTTCATACTTAAGCCAAAATAACCTTCAGCAGAAACAGATTGCAACAACTTATTCAAATCCTCGGCATGCAACTGCATCGATGTTGGGATCTGATCCTTGTTGAAAGAGATAGAGACCTTGTCTTCTCCAACCTCCTCAGCTTTCACTAAGATTATTTCCTTAGTAGAACCCTCACCACGAGTTGCCAGATAAACAAACTTCTTACCATCTACATAAGAGACTAAAGTGTTGTCTTTAACAACCCATTCCGTAGCGCTACCGCCCAAGGTGGCCACTTTTGCCTCACTCTTCTTATCTGAAGCGACAGCCATGGAAGGATCCACAGCGAACGACAAACCCGTAGCCTTGTTCACGAAAGAGAACACATCTACACCCAGATTGTTCTTCTTTGCGGAAACTGTCCACATGGCTTGATTTAAGTCTGCCAATTCAAAGGTAGAAGCAGTACCTGAAACTGTAACAAACTTACCAAAATCAGCCTTATCATTACCAGCAGCCAAGAAATCGCTACCGCTCATAAACAAGACTGTTTGATCTTTTGCCAAATCTTTGCCCTCTACTGTCGCAGGAGTAGTAGAAGTTACTACATCCTCTGCAGGAGCAACAGCCCCAACATATGCCGCTACCGAACCTACCGAGAAAGCAGATACAAGCATGGCACTAGCCAGAAACGTTGTAAACTTTTTGTTCATAAATCGAAAATTTAATATTAATAATAGTGTTAATTAAATACCGTTCAACACTTTAAATCATCGACCACTACTCGAAAACGACTAGTCTAAACGATCGTCTAAATCTTGCGTTTTTTTAGTGTCGAAACGGGAGGTTTGTTGAAAGAATCGGTTGTTTCGTAGAGGATAACCTATCCTATTGATAAGAAAGAGAATAAGTGATAAAAAAATAGCTCGGAAGGGTTGCAAGTATCGAAGAAACGCGTACCTTTGCAAATGACTAAAAGAATCGATCGTTTAAACTAGTCGTTTCTATCCCATAAAAAATTCTCAAATATCAACGTATTTAACTATACATTAATGTACGAGCGTACATTAAAAGAACAATTCATTTCTACTTTCAATTATCTATTTATATTTTACTTCCAATACAGACTATTTCCCGCGAATCTCCCTGTCAGTAAAACAGCATTCATACAATCCTTTTGACCGAAATAAAGCGCATATCGTGACATAGCCTATTCGTAAAAGAGGCAAGATAATGGGAAAAAGGAGGTTGTAAGCGGCGTTTTATGCGGCAAAGTACTACTTTTTACACACGAGTATCGACAAAAGCCTACGCTATCGGTCGTGTTTGGCAACGCCAATAGTGCCGTTGGGCATCGTGAATAGTCAAGAATAGGGTCGTGAACTATCAAGAATAGCCATCATAACCCTGTCACTTCCCTATCGTAACCCATTGAGATAGGTTTTTCATCCCATAAAATAGGAATTAGGATGAGCTAGTTTCGCTAGAACAAAAGAGCATCTTTTGATATCCAACTATCCAACAAGCGATTAAATATATTTTAACTCAAATTTAAGAGTAGACTGTACATTCCCCCGCAATAATCGATTCTACGGGCGTTAAGATTACAAACTGTCAAAAAGAAAGAACTCGACACTAGGAGCCATTGGCTATCAATTCAGTCAAATAAAACAGCCTCTTTCCTTATTTCTTCTCCAATATGACTATATATTCATTGCACATCGTGCTAACCTTCTTCCCTGCCACATTAGTAGGACTTGTTTTGGAAGGCATCCTTTTGTTAGGTATTTCTCTAACAATAGTATCGATATGTGTAAAACCATTCTTCTCAAACATTTCAGCAGTAAAGTAATCTAATGGAATTTGAACCCCCTTAACCGTTCTGTTCCCTACGACATAACAAACGACTCCACCACTCTTTATTACAGATGCGACATTCTTTATAGAACAGCTATAATCATTAAGAAACGAGACCACTTCCAAATTTCTCTTTGGGTCAATGCTCTTTATTTCGTCCAGTTCAGATTTAATGCTTTTAGTCTCAAAAAGTTCCTCTTTCTGAACTCGTCCCCCCATTAGGAGATTATCTAGTGTTTTAGCATTTTCAAAATTGAACCATTCATTTGCCCACCTTGAAAATTGTCCATAAGCAACGGTTGTTCTACTATGCCATAAGGCGGAGAGGTTACAACCATATCAACACTATTCGGCTGTATTATATCGGAAGGGATTTCTATAGTACTATTAAAGTCATAGATATCTATATTACATGGATATTTTATACTATTAAACTCCTCAAGTCCATTTATATTTCTTATAACCTTTTCTTCAAACAATCGAAAGACATCCGGTTTGAAGTCTTTAATTTTCTCTTCCTTCATCCTAAACCGCTTAAATTCTCCATTCCTCGTAAACGATACCTCTCTAACAGTCTCGGAAAGAGGGACTTTAAAGAAATCAGCGAAATCTAAAGCCACACATTCATTAATTACTTGATAAATATAAGAAAGGCGCAAAAGGCTATCTCTGGAATACCAATAAGTATAATTAGAAATATTATCGAAATTCTTATTCTTGACCTTATCTTCAGAATACTCAAAGAACAAGGCTTGCATCATTGAAAAAGTATCTCTGATACAAGATAAATCATAATGGGTTGTTTTACATGGCTCATCAATCTAGCCAATGGATTAAGGTCTGTTCCTATCGCGTTTATACCTTTTATAGAAGCCTCAACTAACGATGTACCGCTTCCCATATATGGATCAAAAGTAGCTCAACTCCATCCTCTGGCTATATTCCTCTATTAGAGCTCTTGCTACTTGGGGAATCATCATCGCAGGATACGCATGATAGCAATGAGTAAATTCTTTGGTATCGGCATCCTTAAAGCTCCACCTATTATCAATCGTTCTTTTGTACATACCTTCCTTACTTATATTATGTGAGTGCAAATATACTCAATTGCTCACATATTGTGAGTACACAAGCATATATAAAACTATATTTTGGGCAAAAATAACAATAATGATTAGAAAGACCGAGTATCAACTTGAAATCATCCTTAAGATAAAGGAGCTAAGAGAGGCCAACAATGTTAGCCAAAAAGAGTTGTCGAATCTCCTCGAAGTGGCTCCGGGCTTAATAGGGAGTATAGAAAGCCCTAAATTTCCACATAAGTACACCCTTAGTCAGATCTATAAAATATGCCACTATTTCAACATTACCATAGAACAGCTATTCATATCAGAGGAAGATTTTTCCAAAGATAGAGATATTATTGACTTACTCATATTTAATATAATACGTTATGGAGAATAAGGATTTTATTATTTCAAAGTTCAAAGAGGTTAAATCCTTGGAATATGTTCCAAGCAATAGAGCCAACAATACTGGGATTGGAAAAACATTTGAAGATTACATCGGAGTTGTCGAGAACAATTTAGACGAGCCCGATTTAGCTGGATTCGAAATAAAATCTCATCGCGGCGCTTCATGCTCTTACGTTACCCTATTCACTAAAAGCCCTCATTTCCCAAACGTGCGAATGCTTATTTAAAAGATAAATTTGGCACACCTTATGAAGATGCACCATCTATAAATAGCTTGCATACGTCTATGTTTGCAAATAGCTATAACACATATATGAAGAAATATTCTTTTAAACTCCTAAACAACCCTGTCGCCAAGACAATATTAATAGGAGTATTTGACTTAAATACAAAAGAGCTGTTAGATTGTAGCGTAGGTTACACCTATCAAGACATTCAAAAAGCACTAACAAAGAAGCTAAAGAACTTATTATATGTAACTGCCCAAACGAAAAAAGAAGGAGGTAAGGAACTCTTCTACTTCAATAAAGCCGATATATATACAGAGCCATCATTTGAACGTTTTATATCACTCTTAACCGATGGGAAGATAATGTATGATATAAGAATCGGGAGCTATAAATCTGGCCCCAAATATGGTATGCCGCACGACCATGGGAGTGGATTCAGAATATTAGAGGCTAATATCAGACTATTATATTCTGATCACGAAACCATAGAATAAAACAAGCTACGCTTCATTTGTTGGCTTCTGTATCAAGACCGGAGACAAATACCATAGGGTTTCAACGATAATAGGATCAATATCCCAACCGGATATTATCTACCCAAAAGGTATTTCCCGGAGACCCTATGTATGAGCTCCGTGACTGGAACAGAACTCTAAGATCATATGGGTTACCTCATCGTCCTCCGTTCCCCAGCCGATTTCTTGGATGGCACATTCTTGCCTTTGCTGTTCAAGCTATAACGGGCGGACTCACCGAGTTGAAACCCCATATATTCTTCATAATCGCTACGTTTCGTGATATCGCCGTATAAGATCGTAAAACTGGCATCGTTTACCCAATCCGTATTTTCATCCATCCGGATTACCAGCGTACCGATACGCTTAGCATATATGTTCCCGTCCTTATCTTCCCAACGCTTCTGAAGAAAGAGATTCACCAAAGGCATATCAATGCCATTTACCTCCGATCTCTTGCTAAAACCACTCAATTTAATACGATTGGGATCACCGGAGAGTTTCACCTTATAATCGAATAACAAGGACGTAGGTTTTTGGTGAAACGGGATACCGCAAACGATCTGCCCCCACGTCTCCGAAGAATTCTTCGCCGGTTCCAGAAAACGGCCGAGATAGAGGCATCCACCGACCAGCACCTTCACGTTCATGATACCCATCGCCGAGATCGATTCTATACCCGTCTCCAGCCGTGCGCAATACCCCTCATCCCGTCTTTCGGGGTAGACACTGACGCTAGCTTTCGTAATCCCGCTCACCCTTGCCATCACGTTAGAACTGCCCCAAGGCGAAGCTTTCGGCTCAAAAGGTTTATTTCCGATAATCGTATCCATAGGGCCAACGCAGTAAAGAGTCTTTGTCTCCTTCCCGATAATAGCCGATTCCGTGATCTTACGTACCACCCACTGATCCAGATCGCCATAACGGATCACTTCCGTCTTTCGCTGGGCATATAGCGCCATACTCATCCCCAAAAAGACAAATAAATAGCCTAACCGATTATTTACTACCATAAGTTACCCTCCTATCCAAATCCTTTTTTTATTTTTGCAGCGAAATTAATTAGAATCGATAACACAAGGCAAGTCCGTATAAAGAATTTATTCGGATTATCCATGATAAATAACAAACGAAGTGAATAAACCCATGGCAGAAAAGCCCCGGACACCCTCCATCGCGATCTCTTTACTACCCGTAGTGACATTAGTATCATGCTGGCCGTAGCATCTATATTTTCCGGGGCGATTCCCTTGGAGGAGCCAGCCAAATCGTATTATTGATAGCCACCTCGATCTGCTCTTTGATCGCCGTCTTTCATTGCAAGATCGATAGCCGCTTTCTCCGAAGCCTTGAAAGCTCGTTCCATATCACGCTTGCTTATGATCGTACCGATCGTTACCGGAATCATGATCGCCAAGAAGACACCTTCGATCGTAGTGCTTTTCGCCTCTTCCATACTCGCCGGAATATTCGCCTTGATCTTCCAG
>ENA-OQAS01000525-OQAS01000525.1-human-gut-metagenome-genome-assembly--contig:-NODE-525-length-19645-cov-5.200277_pt1 | contig 19645 bp, 34 predicted proteins | sample MGYA00242733_ERZ504523 | MGnify/ENA primary metagenome ERZ504523 (study PRJEB26092, sample SAMD00036239) | human gut metagenome | host: Homo sapiens | study: EMG produced TPA metagenomics assembly of...
CAACACACTCTTTAACCTTTACTGCACGGAAATCTGACTTGCTGAATGTATCAAAGTCTACCATTTCCTCAAACAAAGGCTCAATCTTTACTTTAGAAAAATCAATCTTTTCAGACTCAGTTTTTACCTCTTCTGAAGGCTTAGAACTTACGCCATTTTCATCCTTTACGCCACCGATGCTCTTCATTGTCGGGAATTTTTTTGATTTTTCTTCATTACCCTTCGTGATGCTTCGCTGTGCTATTTCTATTAAATTGTCTTCTCTTCATCACCATTCATGATGAATCATTGTCAAATCATATCTGTTGTCAATTTGATGTCATTTGGTTATTTCTGTTGTCAGATGAAAGGGTTCATAAGCCCTTCTTAAAATACATCCATTGTTGCAGCCAAATGTTCAATGTTTCCTGTTTTTTCTCCTCTGTCGCTTCTGCATAGATATCCATAGTGGTCTGAATATCCTTATGCCCCATGATCGACTGGATTATTTTCAGGTTTGTTTCTCTTTCACAAAGCCTTGTGCAAAATGTGTGTCTCAAGCTGTGCGCTGAAAAATCCGGCAACAGCACCGGCTCCCGATGCTCTTTTTTTGCCTCTATTTCTTCTGTTGCGTTATAAGCAGATGAGATTCTCTTGATTGCTCGATTGACTGACTGGGCATTCATTATATTTCCATAACGGTTACAGAAAACAAAGCCTGTCATTCCGTCAATCTCTGCATCTGTCCAGCCATTTTCTTTCTGCTCTTCCCAGATCATTTCAAAAGCATCTTTCACTGTATCCAACATGGGAATCGTACGCATTCCGGCTTCTGTTTTCGGCGTCGAAATGTGATTTTCCGATGCCCGGTCTTCTCCTACCGGATAATACGTCAGATTATGATTGATGCTGATAATCCGCTTCTCGTAATCAATGTCTTCCCATCGAAGCCCTAAAACTTCTCCAATCCGGCACCCGGTTCCAAGAAAAATCGTAAAAATCGGCCACCAGTGAAAATAAATCGGATGCGCAGCATATATTCCATAAATGCTCTCTGCTGTGGAATTGTCAGTGCATGTCTCACACCGGTCTTCATGCCTAAGTTTTTCTTTAATTCTGCCATGACTCCATCCGTAGGATTTTTCTGATAATGTCATCCCTTACAGCCAGTTGAAAAGTTGGATGCAATAACGTATGAATGGTTTCCAATGTGTTAATCTTCAGTTCCTGCTTCTTGGTCAAATGATTATAGAACTGCACCACATCAGAATACTTAATCTCTGCTATATTCCGCTTTCCAAATGTATCCCGGATAAATCGGTCATACATATAAAGATAATTACTCTTGGTCGTTGGTTTCAGATTGTTTTTGAGACTCATGTAGCGGTCAAATACAAATTTACTGTAGCCTTTCCGGCAACATAAATATCCAGACCGTCCATCTGGTCTTTCATGAGCTGTGCTTCTTTTTCTCGAAGCGTTACAAGGTCTTGTGCATAAACATACTTACGTCTTCCAAGGGGATCTGTATAAGTATATACATACCTCTCATCGGAACGTCTCTGTGATTCACCTTTCCGCAAGACTCTGCCTCGCAGATCTTTTCTTGTCTGTGCCATATAAAATCCTCCTTCAATAAAGGAAGGACTTCATGTTATTCAGGTCTGTTCAAAATTCTTTCCAGTCCCTGCAGGACAACTTCTGTCACAGTCATTTTGTGCTTTCCGGCATAATCGCAGATACGCTTATACATAGAATCTTCCACCCGGATACTCAATACTTCTTTTTTACATTTTCCGACTTTGGTCTTCCTGTCTTCGCCATATCTGTTCTTATTCCTCCACATCTTCATTATAGTTTTCGTATGACAAAAAGTCAATCCCTGTTTTTCGTCCTTCCACAATTTTTTCTTCCCTACGCAATCCGGAATGTCTCCAGATACTTTTCAAATATCTCACAGTTTACAAGGGCAACCTTGTCAATCTTATACACTGCTTTGGCTTCTTTCGCCAGCTCCTGGAATTTCGTCAGCCCAATGCTGTAAAGCTCTGCCCCTTCCTGATAACGGACGAATTTCTTTGCTATTTTCTTTGTTTTCTCTACATCTTTACGTGCATATCCCATACACCGCACCTCCTTTTCTGCATGAAAAAAGCAGCTAACCTATTTTTCATAGACTAACTGCTCGTGTTAAGTTCCATATTCAGTTTTATTCTACAAATCCGACAGTGAAATTCGGTCGTATGCGCCATTTTTCTTATCTTCCGGGTGTGGCTCCAATCCAATAATTGTAATATCTTTCTGGTCTGGTCCATAAACCCAGTACATTCTCATTGCGCCACTGGTTTTATTTTCCAGATAAGATTGCCACACTTTCATTCCGTAACGTCTGGATAATGGCTCTATTTCATGGGTTTGAAGACTCGGATAACCCGGATCAGCGACAACAGCTTTAAAGCCTTTCCCCATTTTTTATACAACTGTTCTTCCTTCTTTTTTATATTACCGGAACGATATTTCTCCTGCAGATCTAACCAAAGTTCCTGCATTTCAGGAATTCCCATTCGTATATTAAAATTCATCTCTCATTCCTTTTAAAAATCTGACAGGTCAATAGCCTGGGAAACATCGCCTCTTTTAAAATTGCTTACTGCACGATCCATATCTGCCAGAGTTCTGGCTGAAATGCACTCTGGCACTGCCAGTTCCCGAGGTTCCAGAATAATGCAGCCATTTCCATATTCTTTTACATTATAATACTGATAAGCAGCTCCTCTGAGAGTAATTCTTTTTTTGTTATCCAGATGGGCAACATAATCTTTCATTGCTTCCATTATCAACACCTCCTACGCAAGCATTTGTGTGGGAAATCCCACCTCTTATTATTATAATACGCTTTTCTATATTATCTGTCAATCTACTTTTACTTACTCCTGATACTTGAAAGTATTCATGCACCGGCAGACGGCAGGTGGCAGATAGGGTATCTATAAAAATCTGTATTTGCTTCGATGACTCTGCCACCCATCATTCTTTTAATCGAATACTATTCTCCTGCTTTTCATTTACTTGGTACTCCAACTCATTCTTCATTCGGCTTCTCACATCACGCATTGTCCTCCCGGATATTCCCTGCTCCTTTGCCTTTTCGTCTAATTCCCTGATTGAAATTTCTTTTTTATCAGCAAGCAGTTCCCTGATCAATTTTCTCCCTCGCTCCAGCTTTGTTTCTGTTGCTTTTCCTTCTTTTCCATCTAACAATTCATCTGCGGAAATCTCATAAGCTCCCACCCATCGAAATCCTTCTTCGTCTCCCAGTTTAAATGCCATTGTCTCCCCTGGTGGCGCTAGCGAGCTTTTTTCATGAATCAACACCCTTGTGGTTGGATCTTTTCTTACTTTTCCGATGAAAATCAAGCTTCGCACTGCTGCCATAATATCAATAGAACCAAGTCCTCGATAAGTGCTCTGTGTTCCGGAAGATTTATTCAGATGTCCGATCAGCACAATGGCACATCCGGTCTTCTCGGCAATCATTCCCAGTTTTCGGAACACCGGACGCACTTCATTTGCCCGGTTCATATCCACATCTGCTCCAATAAATGCCTGTACCGGATCAATGATTACAAGCCGCACTCGATTCTGTCTGACTGCTTTTTCAATTCGATCATCAGATAGGGTTAATGCTTCTTCCGTATCATCAATTACCATAACCCGGCTCAGATCTGCTCCTGCTTCTATCAGTCTTGGCTTGATAGTGTCACCCATACCGTCCTCTGCTGTCTGATAAATTACATTGAACGGTTCAATATCTTCCATATTAGGAAATAACTTTCGATTGGTACAAGCTGCCGTCAGCATCATTGCAAAATAAGTTTTTCCTTCTCCCGGATTGCCCTGAATGATTGTCAGTTTTCCAAATGGAATATAAGGAAACCACAACCACTCCACACTGGTCTGCTTAATATCTTCATAACATAACATCGGCACCAGTTCTTCTGCTTCTGGTACTTTTATTGTGATTGTTTCTGCGATTGCTTTCTTTCTGTCAGTATTTTTATCACAGAGGATTTCATTCCAGTCTTTTCGCGATGGTTTCAGACGAATTACACTGTATCCTTCTGAGATTTCTCCTGCCAGTTTCTCACAAGCCTCATTCCCTGCCTGGTCATTATCCAGGCACAGGAAAACAGAAGTAATCTGAGGGCGTTCAGAAAGAAAGGTCATCAGTGCCACACTGGAGACTCCACCAGACTCAGGTAGCTGCGTTTCTTCCAGTCTTTGGGAAACAACTGAATAAAAGAGAGCAGATCAATGGCTGCTTCAAACACAAACAACTGATTATCCGTTCCTCTGTGGCAAAATCCAAAAGCTTTATCAGAACCGGCTACATCTCCACGATATTTCATTTCACCAGTTCCACGGCAATGTGCATATCTTGGAATACCATCTGCATCTCTGCCGATAAATACAACATTATGATGCTTCTTTTCTTCGTAAATATCTCCTCTGACAATCCATTCCATCACCAGATTTTTCTCAAGCTCTCTGCTTTCTGTCAGATACTTTACAATCATTTCATTATCTTTATTTTTCTCCGGTAATCGGAAGTCTTTTGACGGGGCGGGGCAGGACTTCTGCCTGCCTTCGCCTTCTTCCCCGATCAGCATTTTCACTGCTTCCGGGAATGTTGCATAATAAAATTCCATTACAAAATCTACCGGATAACCTCCTTTACTCTGACTATGCCGATACCATCGGTTTCCGGATATCGTTACACTGTCATGCTTTTTCCAACGGTATTCTCTGCCACTTTTTACCAACTGTTCTCCCTGTTCGTTCAGGAAAGAAACAAGATCGGTCTGGTTTGCTCTTGCAATCTGTTCTTCTGTATACTGCATTTTCATCATCCTTTCCTATCTGTCCTGTTGACAGACTGTTATAAACTCATCTCATGGTTCCGTTTTTCCCTCACTGCCTGTTGTTTTGCATCACGCTCTGCACACTCTTTCTTCTTTTCATCCAATTTTCTCAGAAGAGAAGTCTTCTTTTCTGGCTTCTTCTCCTGCTGATTCACCGGCTGTTGCTCTGCTTTACCGCTTTCTTCAAAAATATCTTCCGTCTGAGCTGCGTGAAATGCTGGGAACTTTGTCTGCTTCTCGCTTTTTTCTTCTGACGCCCGGAAGTATCTGCTTCTGCCATTTCCCGGTCACGTCTGGCAATATCTGCACAGGTCTGTACTTTTTTCACAAAAGCCAACTCATCTTGATATGGCTGCTTATCTGCTTTCAGCTCTTCGATCGCTGTCCGGAGTTCTTCTTTTTCCCGTTTCCATCTGGCAGTTGGCACTTTTCCATTTTTATCCAGATGCTGTTTCAGCTCCCGTTCACATTTGCGATAGTAATTGATTTCTTTCTTATGCTGCTGGTAATATTTCTCCCTTCTTTTCTGAAAATAGAAACGGTTATATTCATCAATCAATGGCTGGTTTATCTTTATTACTTCTGCCATCTTTTGTAGATTTTCCAGTTTCTTTAACTGATCTCGCTTTTCGGAAATCTCTTTTTTACTGACTGATACAACACCATTCAGTTCATCAATCCGTTCCTTCAAGTCATCCATTGTCTCTATCTGATGTGTCTGAAGATAATTGATAGACTTTGCAAACTCCTGTAAGTTGGAGAGATTCTTCCCTCTCCGTTTCATCTCCGCATAGAAATTTGGGAGCGGTAGTCTGCCCTGTGTCTTTTTATCATAATAATCTTGCAGGCTTTCCAGAAGTGTAGGGTTCTGTCTGCGATCCAGTTCTACCTTCATTTCTTCATAAGCTGTCTTCATCCACTGAATGGATTCTTTCAAAGAAATAAACATCTGATTGAACTGTCGAATAGCTCTGTTCAGTTCCCCGATGATTGTTTTAATCCCCTTTTTCTCCATCGCCCGAACTTCATATCCCTCATGTATGGTCGGAATCAAGTCAATTCCCTGCTCTTTGTAAGAACGGTGATCAATTCTGGCTGCCATGTGGCACTCCCGGAATTTTTCATTTACTTTCTCCGTCCACGCTCTTCTCCATTCCTTTAAAAGCTCCGGATCATTCCACCCGGTAGTGGAAACAGCATTGAATATATCCTTCCCTTTAGCATCTTTTATCCGGTTTCCATCTTCATCCAGAACATATTCCCGTTTCTGCTTGTTGCCCCATCTTCCATCTTCTGTAAAAGGACGGATTGGAGCAAGTACATGAAAATGTGGATTATCTGGTTCATCCTCATTCTTTGATTTTCCCTCATGAACTGCCAGATCTACAATCATGCCATGTGCTACGAACTGCTCCCGGCAAAACGCTCTTGCCAGTTCTATATTTTCATCTAGCGTCAGTTCATTTTGCAAAGCAATATCAAAAGAATAAGCTAACTGTGCCCGTTTACTTTTCTCCACCTTTTCTACCTCATTCCAGAGTGTTTCCCGATCAGTCAGACGTTCCGGCACATATTCCGGCGTCAGAATTTCTGTGAAAACTACTCCAGACTTTTTTGTATAGTCATGCGTCTGTCCATAATAATCGTTATAAAGCTTCTGCCCCGAAATATACGCTGCGGAATTAACCACTGTCTGACCTTTTCCTCTGGACACCTGCTTTACCGAAAAATGATACAATGCCATTAACTGTCATCTCCTTTTTCTGCTCTTTCAACTGCTTCTGCAATCTGCTGTTGCTCTTTGTGTAAGGCTGCTATGTAAACCTGTCGCACAATACTCTTGTTGTAACTACTGTTCTGCAACTGTTCCATAACATCCTGAACTTCTTCCTGTTCCAAATCTCTGGATAATGGAAATGCTTTTTCAAACTCTGCTCCTTTAACGATCAATCTGTGGGAACGTTCCTTTCGCTCCACTATCCTTTTCCTCTGTTCAAGAATATTTTTATTGTGGATCGCATGTTCCAGTTCCTTTTTACTTTTTTCCATGTTGGCTCTCAGTTCTTCCAATGACATGGATTCATATTTCGGATTTTTTGCTCTGCTCACTTTCCTGTCCTCCTTTTTCTGTAAACAAAAAGAACCGGTCTTCTCATAAATGCCGATTCTTGGATATAAAAAACAGAGGTCGTTGTTTCACAATAAAGAAATACTGACCTCCGCAATTTTAAAATAGATTAGTTATTACAATAGGATAGGCTTCTTGCCGCAAGGGGAAATTATCCCCTTGTACGAAATCTATGATTTCGCTATATTCCCGGATTGAAATTCTTCAAAGTCAGGAATGGCACCGCAGGTCGCACGATACAGGCAGATGTAATTGCCTGTATAGAAGTGCGCTCTTAGCTTTGCTAAGAGAATTATGCCGTATCCGGCTTGCTATCTTTAATCTGTAAATTCCATCATCTCGTCAATAGTACAATCCATTTTCTTACAAATTTTCTCGACTGTTTCCATTGATACATATTGATTTTTTCCCATCCGGGCAAGGATATTTGCACTAATCCCGGTGAGGTGTTGCATTTCTATTCGCTTCATATTTTTATCAATGAGCTGTTTCCACAATCTGTTATAACTTACACTCATAAATAACCTCCACATTTTTATTAGACAGATTTCTGCTTTTATTAGTCAAACGGATTTTCTCCATCCTTCGCTTCCATAAATCCGTCTTTATCTGTTTTCGGAGTTTCTGATGAATCTGCTCCAGCACCGCTGTCCTTGTTCTGGGCAAATTCATGTTCTTCCACAATCACATCTGTGGTATAAATCGTCTTTCCATCCTTATCCTTATAACTGCCAGTGCTGATGCGACCACCGATCACAATCCGCATTCCCTTGTGAAGATATTTCTGTGCAAACTCTGCACTCTTACCAAATGTTACACACGAAATAAAATCCGCTTCCTGTTCACCATCACGTTTATATTTTCTGTTCACTGCCAGTGTATATCTTGCTACTTCCATATCATTATCTTTTCCGGCATATTTGATCTCCGGATTCTTTGTCAGTCTTCCCATTAAAATCACTCTATTCATAGTTTTACGTCCTTTCCGGGTATGATACCCTTTAATCATTGTTATTAGTTACTTGTTGCATCAGCGGTCTATTGTGCGTTTCCCTGTCACCTGCAGCCGTCTCAGACTGCCTCTGCCTGCATACACAGGTCACTGATCATAAGGCTTTGATCAACCGCCCATCATCGGGAGTGTCATTATGATTCCGCTTGCTTTCAGAAAAAGAAAGGTCATGGCAGAACTCCTGGTAGGCTTTCAGGGTGCACTTATCAATTGTCAAGGTTCAACAAAGGAACATTCCAAAACGTCCTCTAATTACTAAAGTCAAATGACTTTGCAAGATGCAAAAGATTCGTGATATTTTTTTACATTTTTATCATTTTTTCTTTTACTTTCGTTAGTCCCTTCATATACTCTGTATTGGGAGCGACAAAATCGGACATGATTTTGGGAAATTTTGAAAAATAATTATTCCTCTACCTATAAAGCGTTGGAAATGGTATTTACCAACCCCTTTTTGCAAGTTTTTTGTACATAAATGAAATACTTCTTCGCTAGTTGCATATTCCAGAGAACGTGAGGACATGGATTTTCTTGAAAAATCATTTTTCCACTAATCACATGTGGCAGAATGTATAAAGTCAGATGATTTTGAAAAAAAGCAAAAAAATAGGCACTAACCACTTATGGTTAATGCCCTTTGGGGTAATCATTATTTTTCTTTTGTCAATTTCTGATACATTCTCATTAATTCAGCAACACAGTCTGCTTCTGACATTTTAATGCTAAATCCATAAGCATGCATCACTGCTCTGTTATTTGCTTTATGTGCTTTCAGTAATTCTGTTGGCATTGTCAAAGGATCATAAAGATCTGCAAGATTGCTATCTGTATAAAGTGCTCTAGCATTCAAGATAGCCTGTGCCGTTTTTCTTATCTTTTCCTTTTGATCATTTGTTGGAGAGGCCAAGGGAAATTATTATAAACAATCATATTAGAATAACTATAATCACTCTTTAGTCGACCACATACTGCTCTGGTCCATGCCATATGAACATTGGACATTAGTATTCCAAACTCGTAACTTGTGGCTGACGGCATTGTAAAAAGTTTATCGCCTGGAATTATTTCTCCTTCAAGATAATCCATCGGAATATATCTTCTGTTTTGCGAAGACACCTTTGGTATTGCAATATATGGCGAATACTGTGCAAGTTCTTTCCGTTGTCTTTCATCAAGCAAAAGTATCAACTTTTCTCCAATCTCTCTGCCGGATTCAGATATATCAAATACAGCTAATTTCTCATATTTTCATCTCACAATTAACCCTATATATTTGCTGTGCGACGTTTTTTTTTCTTTTGCCGTCGAGTGGCAGATGTTTTATACTATGTCACTTTCATAAAGTTCTCTTTATCCTTTATTACTTTTCTGTTTTGTCTGATTTAAAAGCAAGATAACCAAAACAGAAATAGCTATACTGCATAGAATGTATGTCCAATTCAAATATGATAGATTGATTAAATTCTGTGCTGATTGATTTTTAATGAAGTTTGTGTATGATGCGTTACTCTTAATCGCTTCCATAACTCCTAAAACATTTATCGGGCTTAAATTGTATAAGTACGCACCAAATAAATATATCGCTATTTTTTCAACAATGGACGGTATTAAAATAGCCGATGCAGAAAGCCATAATGGACATTGCTTGTGGGATTTCTGTAAATATACTGCCCCCAAAAGATATGGCAATACCGCAAGGCAACAGCCCAAAATGACAATATTCTGATGAAGCCCAAAGAGGGCGAAGAATACACGGATAAAAAGATATGTTCCAAATATAATCAACCAATCAATGAGCAAGCCTTTTATTGGTGTGCGCTCTTTTATTGTTTCGTTTTGTAACTGCATTTCATTACCTCCCAAATGGACGCTCCACTTTCGGGAACGTCAAGGTTACAGTTGTTCCACCGCAAGAATTGTTTTTTAGCTCCACCGTGATAGACAGGTCAGTTGCCATTTTCTGAACAAGGTATAACCCCATACCCGTAGAACGACTAAGGTAACTGCCCGTATCTCCAGTAAACCCCTTGTCGAAAACAAAAGGTAAGTCAGACAACGGTATGCTTGTGCCGTTGTCTTTCATAGATAAAGAAATCTGTTCATTATCCGCACTATCAGCAATGGAAAAGAGAAGTCGAGGAGCAGGATTGTTCCCCGTATATTTCACACTATTGCTGATTATCTGTCCTAAAATGAACATCAAACCTTTTTTGTCAGAAATCACTTGAGCATCGTTTTCGGTATATTCAACAGAAAATCCAGCTTCTTCAAGAAGCGTTAAATTATCTTCAACTGCTTCACGACAAATTTCAAGAATTGAAAGCGGCTCAAAAAAGTAATCCTTATGAGTAGCCCCAAGCCTTGAAAAGTATAGAATTTGTTCTATATCCTGTCGGGTATGGTCGCGTACATACAGCATACGGGTATGAACCAAAGGGGACATTTCATCTTTTCGATTGTCCAGTAGCAAGGTCATAAGGGATAGCGGCTTTTTGATTTCATGTACCCAATTTTCAATGTAGTGTTGATAATCTGTAACTGTAATTTTCTGTTCGTTGATATATTCCTGCTGCGTCCTCAAATGCTGCCCCAATTCACAGATATAAGGGCGTAATACTGCGGGAACAGCTTCACACAGTAAGTATTCGTTGGTATCGTCTGGCTCCAATAGAAAACGCCGAAAAATAGCGTCTGTCTTGTTGCGTTTTCTGATTGATATAGCAAGCGGGATAGCAAGTGTGGCAAATGATACGAAAATGATCAATGCAACATAATTGATAAAATAATCTGGATTAGCCAGCCAGGCAAGGAATATAAAGAATACGTCCAAACAGGCAAGTGTGATAATCCATACACGATTAGAGGAAATATAGGTTAAAAATATTTTTAGCTTCTTCATAATCGCACCTGCTCTTTCAAGCGGTAGCCTTGTCCGCGTACTGTTTCTATCCGTTCTTCAAGACCAAATTCACGGAGCGTTTTCCTCAATCGCGTAAAAGTTACTTGCAGCGCATTTTCGTCAATGCATTCTTCCGTTCCCCAAAGCACGTTGCACAGCTCATGTTTGGTAACAAGATTAGGGCTTTTCTTCAAAAGCGCAAGCAATATTTTTCCCTCATTGGGTGGCATGAGGGAAGAACTCTTCCCCACATAAATTGTAAAGGTGTTTGGGTCAAGTAAAAATCCGTTCCCGTCCAGTAAGCCTTGCCGTATCTGTTCCTCTTTGCGTCGTAATAAATTTTTAATGCGGGCAAGCAGGCGCTCTATATTACACGGCTTTGTTAAGTAGTCATCAGCTCCCAATCCTAATGCGTGAAGTTCGTCCTGCAATTTATCTCTTGCTGTCAATACCAACACTGTTCCAAGCTGCTTTGCTTTTAATTCTTTGCAGATTTCAAAGCCGGAATGAAATGGAAGATTTATGTCGAGTAAAACCAAATCGGGGGAATACTCTGTAATTTCCGGTATTGCGTTTTCAAAATCAAATAACGAGGCTGTTTCATACCCCGACTTTCTCAATAAATCCGTCAGTTCTTCCCGCATATAAACATCATCTTCAACTACCATAATTCGTGCCAATACGACCACCTCCTTTCACGTAAGCCTGTTATGAATTAGGCTTGTAATTTATTTTTCCGATTTCCCGTGTAGCTGTCCGCGCAACAGCCACACCGTAAATTGCCATAATAAGAACGACAGTAAATGCCATAATAATCAACAACGGATAAGATTGCCCGATCCTTGTGCTGTCAGAGTATAAATGCTGCTGCATTGCATAAAGACCAACCGTACCACTTATACAAGCCAACATTAGGGGGAGTAGAAAATACCATAAAACTTGTTTATAAATTGACCGTTTTATCTGTTCTCGCCTCGCACCCAAAATTGAGAGTGTCAAATATCTTGATTTTGTCGATTGCATTTGTGTTAAGAATTGCAAAGCAAGCAATGCACACGCGATAATCAATAGCATAAAGCCCATATATAAAGTCATGTAACTCCCGGAGATAAGATAAAATAGTTGCCGCCCGAAATTATCAAGATAGCTTTCGTAATACAGACCGGACGGCTTCAGCAAATCGCGTGCTTCCATAACGGACAGCATCAGTCCGTTTGCTTCTACAATCTCATTCGGAATACAGAAATTCCAATATACAGAACAGGTGTCCGGGTCTACATAGTTATGATATATCTCGTCGGAAACAATCAATGCGGTTACAATTTTAACATTTTCATCAGCAGTAAGTCCTTTCATCGGTACAGACGGAACAAGTGTAACTGACTTTTTGTCAATGGAAATCAACGCATTACCGCTTGTCTGTGCGTTCTCTGCAATCCTGTCTAACAGAGCAACGGTATCTTCCTGTTCATCTTCTAAAAAGTCCGGGTTGAGGTAAAAAACAGCTTCGTCATTTTCAAGATTTATTTGCTTTTCTCCTGCGGCTTCCAACAGGCGATTATATGATGAAACTGGGAGCATATAAGGAGAAACACTCCCCGTATCAATAAATCCAAGCAGATTAAGGGCTGCGGGTTGATGTGAACCAAATTCGTAACTGGCAGCTTCTTGTGTCGCAGGGTCTATTACACCCTCTGGCAAGTTTTGAACAATCTCTTTTCTTAATACAGACCAGTCAACAAAGGATTTCATTTCCCCGGAAGCAGGACGTTTCATGTTCCCTGTTTCCATACGGTTAAGATTAGCTACATAAACTCGCATTTGGTCGTCGGAAAGGTATTGCTCAACATTCTGTTCTTCGCCCATTACTGTAAAATCATAAACAGCAGAAGTTCTTGTTAATTCATTCCCATGCGACATAATAGTTGCAGAACCATTTGCAATAAACATAATGGTAAGCATCATCAGAATAGACGCAACACTAATTGAAATATATTTATAAACAACATTCTCGTGAAGCTGTCGCAAAGTAAATACATAAAGTCCATTTGTCGCTTTCCGTTTGTTAGAAGCAGCTACTATACTTAAAAGCCGGGCAATGCCTCGGATAAAAAGAATTGTTCCAACAATTCCAAGCAGGACAGCAACAAGCAGCATTACACCACCGCCAGTCATGAAGTGTTCTATGACAACCCAGTATGCAACAAGTAAAACTGCCGTACCAATTACAAGGGATAGCAAACTTCCGTGTGTGCTGCCCGTGTGTTGTTTTTTTCCCATTTCTCCATAAAGCAGTTGGTGGACTTCTTTCTTAAACAATTTTCCGCATAGTATAAACAACGCCACACATTGGATGATTAAAAATCCCAATATCGTAAAGAAAACTGCGCTTAATGAAAAACTTGATTGATGTGCAATAACACCGTGTCCGACTAAACGTGCCGTTGCAAGGCTGATAACTTCGGATAGAAAACCACCGCAGATAAGTCCACCCAAGAGGGCGACAAGTGAAGTGATAAGCCCCTCCGTCATAATTTGCGTAAATAATCGGGTCTTTGTCATACCAAACATCAAATATAATCCTAGTTCCCGGCTGCGACATTCGAGCTGATACTTATTTGCAAATACTACAAGGAAAAATACAAATAATAATGCACAAACATAGACAGTAGGTAAAAGGTTTGTAAGCAGCCGTTCCACGGCATCGCTTTCAAGGCTGCTTAAAAAGCGTATAACGTCCTGCGCTCCGAGAGAAAGCACAATGTAAAATGCCGCTACCGCCGTTACCATTGTCAGAAGTAAATCAGATTTTCATTGCGGCTACGTTTGGAATTTCTCCATGCAAGGTTAAAGAACATTTGCGCTCCCTCCTCCCATTTGCGCCATTACCTGTAATATGCGCGCATAAAATTCTTCCCGTGTTTCTGTCGGAACTTTGCGACGCAATTCATGGAAAATAACGCCGTCCTGTATGAACAAAATGCGGGAACAGAAACTTGCTGCGTTAGGGTCATGCGTAACCATTAATGGTACGTCCTTGCACTTGGTTGACTTCCTGTAATTTTTCCATAAGCAACCGTGCAGCTTTTGTGTCTAATGCGCCTGTCGGCTCATCAGCCAAAATAATATCTGGATTAGAAATCAAACTACGGGCTGCGGCTACACGCTGCTTTTGACCGCCGGACATTTGCGCCGGAAACTTTGAAAGAACATCAGTAATTCCAAGAAATCCGGCTATATCATTTAGGTGCTTTTCGGCTATGGAACTATCTATATTGTGAATGGATAAGGGCAACAGAATATTTTCTCTGCCTGTCAAATTATCAAGCAAAGCAAAGTCTTGAAACAGATAACCAATTCTATTTCCACGGTATTCCGCTAACTTAGCACCGTCAAAGGCACTTATATTCGCCCCGGAGAGCAAAATTTGTCCAGAGGTAGGTTTAATGACCGTAGCAATACAATTTAATAATGTTGTTTTCCCGGAACCGCTGCTCCATAATTCCCAAATATTCGCCACTTAGAACATCAAAGGTAATTCCGTTTAGTGCTTTTGTGGGAACGCCCTCTTTGGAATATGCTTTGTGCAGGTCGCGTACTTCTAAAAGTTTTTTTGTATAATCCATTCTTAACACCTCTTTTTTGTTCATACTTTTTTACAATTAAAATTTTACTACACAAAGCATAAATACACCACTTACATTTGATGTAAGGTTCCTTTGTTTGAATTTCACCGCTATTCTTTATGCTGCTTTTCATCTGTCACCAGACATTCTATCTTCTACAAAATATTCACTATATATCATAGTCGGTTGACCGAGTAATAACAACACACTATTTACCATCTATCATATTTATCCGCATTAAAAAAGGACGCAGGATTTCTCCCACGTCCTCACATCTATCTGGCTTTATCTTCTCTTACTTTCGGTGCTTCCTTATGTGCCGCTTCCTGCTTCCACCGGATCATATGGTTGGTTATGATAAGTTTCAAATAATCTTCCCCACTCAATCCCACGCATTTCACTTTCCACATCACTAAATACACCAGAAATCCAGTCTATCACACTTGTAAAATATGTTTTCAATTCCTGTATGTCTGTATCATGACGGTGCTGGCTCATATATGCTTCAACATCTTCATCTACCCCTTCACTATTTTAAATATCTTCGGTAACTATCCAGAACTAAATCTGTAACACCGCTTTTATAGATTTTACGGATATCAACAATCTGTTCATCTTTCAGAAGTTTCAACCAATCCAGTAAATCTTTTCTGCTGTTTGCGAAATTGCAACATCTTCCATCAGCATATTCAATCCTGTATCTCATACGCTCCTCCTATACATATACCAATTCACTCAATACAATTTCCTGCACACGATTCTCGACATTATTACACTGTCGCACCCACTCCATAGGATTACATGCTTTTAATTCCTCTGTAACTCCCTCCGCACTTCGTATTTGTGCCTCAATCAATTCATACCGTTCCTGTGCCTGTTCATTCAGATCTGCCAGATAGCTGTCCAATTTCCCAGTCAACAGAAGATAAGAATACATACCTGATTTATAGTTTTTCATATATTCTTTTCGAAGCATTCCCCAGTACCCAATCGGTCTGGTTTCTTCCGGTAATGATAGCACTGGCAGGTAATAATCTCCTACCAACACATAATCTAATCCATTCCTGTCATCATGTAGTATTTTTCTCTGATTGCTCATGTTCTTCTCCTCCATCAAATCTTTCTCTTCTCTCTCAGATATGCTTCAAATATACTTCTTCGAATCAACACCTTTTTCCCAATTTTATATACTGCCCCTGCTTCATGTGCCATACGGACAACGGGTTTGATTCCCAGTCTGTAGTATTCGCACGCCATGTTATAGGTCACGTAATCATGGCGCATAAATTCCAGATCTTCATCATCGATTTCATCTGAAAACATCCATACATTACCGCTCATCCGTCTTCTTCTCCTTATCATTTCCTGTTGCCGGTTCATGAAAACGCTCCAGATAGTCATCAAAAATATCCCGGTTAATCAATACGGTTCCATCTATTCTGTAAATTGCACCTGCATCACTGGCGAGTTCAAAAAGTTTCTTATGAGAAATGCTGTAAATAATCTCTGCCTGTTGATAACGCAGATACTGTCGGCGTAATTTTCTAAGCTGCTCTGGTACTTCCTTCATACTTGTAATTGGTTTATAACTTTTACCCATGATGTTTTCCTCCAAAATTAGATTTGCTGTTTTACAGAAGCTGACTGCCGGGATATAACTTTCCAGGCCGAATCATCAGACGCGCCACTGGCGCCTCTTTGATATGCAACGCAAAAAAGCACCTCTTAGATTAACTCTAAGAAGTGCTCTTACTTCATTGCCAAACCTGTGTCCTTTCACCTGAAATTCGTCATGCTTCATAACGATTCATTATTATCCCAAATTTTGTTGTCAAATTGTTGTCAAATGCGGTCTGACATCATGGTTTTAGACATTTAATATTTAATTTTAATACAGCTTTGCACCAGCCGGAATGTGGTTATCAACCATCAGAAGATGAAGTTTTTCTTCGCCCTCTTCCTCATGAATTGCACTGAGAAGCATTCCACAAGATTCAATTCCCATCATGGCTCTCGGTGGCAGGTTGGTGATTGCAATTAAGGTCTTTCCAACCAGTTCTTCCGGCTCGTAATAAGCATGAATACCGCTTAAAATCGTACGATCTGTGCCTGTTCCGTCATCCAGAGTGAACTGTAACAGCTTCTTGGATTTCTTAACTGCTTCACATGCTTTTACCTTTACAGCTCTGAAATCAGACTTGCTGAAAGTATCGAAATCAACCATTTCTTCAAATAATGGCTCAACTTTTACTTTGGAAAAATCAATCTTCTCAACTGTTTTTCAGCCTCTGCCGGAGCTGCTTCGGAAGTCTTGGAAGCTTTCTTGTCAGCGTCCAGTGACTTCATTGTCGGGACCCTTTTTGTGGTTCTTTCATACTCGACCAAGCTGGTGTTAATACTATTAAATTCTCCATATTCCAATTATCCCCCATACTTCATATTTTTGCTCTACTTTGAGTCACTTTGCGGGCAAATGATGTAAAATATGATGTAAATGATGTAAATGATGTAGGACGATAGTAGTATATGCAAGAACATATTCATATACAAGAAATTATAACTTCTCTTATTTACAATGTCAATCCACATCAAAGTAACGCTGCCTTATCTTTTCCTGCTTCAGAACAAGAAAAAAGAACACACAACACTCTGTATGTTCTCTTTCTGTATGTGAAGTCCAATATTATACTTTGAAGTAGCTATCCAATCCTTTGAACTCTTCCGCTTTCATTTCTTTTGTAACATCAGCATAGATGTTCAGTGTAGTTGAAATATCTGAATGTCCGAGTGCATCTTGAATGACCTTTATATTTACTCCAGCTTCACACATTCTTGTTGTAAATGTATGTCTAAGCGAGTGGCAGCTAAAATGAGGAAGTAACACATCAGGTTCATCACTGTGCAAAAACTGCTCATCATTGCAATCACGGATAATTCTTCGGATTGCTTTGTTGAGTGTGGCTTGGTGCTGTGCCTGACCAAAACGATTGATGAAAATAAAATCTGTATATCCGTCAATCGTGACCTCGCAATGAAGTCCTAAATCTTCCTGCTTCTGTTTCTCATGTTCAAATGCTTCTTTCACAAAACCGAGCATTGGAACCTGCCTCATACTCGCCGGAGTCTTCGTTGTATTTACATTGAAATAACAGCCACTTTTACTTCCCTCGGTTCTGTGGTCATAATATACAAGAGTATGATTAACATCAATCATTCCACTTTCCATATCAATATCACACCATCTCAATCCAGTTACTTCCCCCACACGAAGTCCAGTTCCTATCATTACTGCAAAGACCGGATACCAGTGTTCATATACAGGGTGGGTTTTCAGGAAATTCAGAAATAGCTCCTGCTCCGGTTTCGTCAACGCTCTACGCTTTTCCGACTGAAAACAATGTGCTTTTTTCAATTCTCTCAACACATTATCTGACGGGTTATTTCTGATGAAGTCATCATCGACAGCAATCTGTAAAACCTGATGAAGAACCGTATGTATATTATCAATCGTTGAAGGCTTCAAATTTCTTTCATCAACAAGATAATTGTAGTATTTCTTAATATCCGATTTCTTCAGCGTTGATATTCTTTTACTTCCAATCACTGGTCGCACAAAGGTATTGTATATATATTTGTAATTTTCAAAGGTATTATTCTTCAGCCCTCTTTTCATATTTGCCCAAAGGTCAAATAATTCATCAATGGTTGTGTATCGTGCTTCGGTCTTAATACCATCACATTTATCTTTCTGAATACGCTTTTCTTTTTCTCTCAGGTCATCTAAAGTTCTTGCGTAAACAAATCTTCTTTTCATCTGGCTGTCCTGCCAGCTAAATTGATAAGTACCGTCTTTTCTCTGAACCTCTCCGGTTTTCAGAACAACCCTTGATTTATCTTTTCTTTTTGTCGCCATTGTGTCCTCCTAAATTCTAAACTGCTTATCTATATATTTGTCCAGTCGTTCCCTCACAATATGAATTTTATTGCCTATCCATATTGCAAAGGGACAACCTGCTTGATTAGACAACTCACGCAACTTCGTTCTTCCTATACCGGAATATGCTGCGGCTTCTTCGATTGTCAGCCACTTTCTTTCCCATATCGGTTCTTCAGCATTGCTTATGAGTTTTTCCTGATATGTTCTTACTTCGGCAAGTAAGCGTTCATCATCATTCAAGGAAAGTAAGTTTTTCAATGTATTCATCAAAAATCCTCCTCTTAATCATTCGACGATTTCCTATATGAAGAACAAATGGGCATTCTTCTTGGCTTGTTAGTTTTCTCAGTCTTTCTCTGCCTATGCCAGAATATTCAACTGCTTCATCAATCGTCAAATTAGACTTATGCCATATCGGCACATCATATTTTTTTCGGATAATCTTTTCTGTACCTGCCATTACGGAAGCACCTCCTTGTTTTTTTCTACCCTTATGATAATTAAAAATGGCGATGAGCCTATTATGCGAACCGACCCATCGCACATTTTACAAATCAGCTATATCGAATACGCATTATCAAGATATTCGTCCAGTTTTCTTCTTTTAATCAGTCGCTTACTTCCATTCCAAAGAACAAAAGGGCAAAACTCCGAGTCGGACATTTCTCTTAATTTTCTTGAGCCAATACCACAATAAGCTGCGGCTTCTTCTACTGTAAGATTGGACTTCTTCCAGATAGGAATAATGATTTTATTTTCTGTCATTGCTTCCCCTCTTTTCTTTCTTTGATGAATATCTGTCGGTAACAACATAATCCCAACCATCTCCATCACACTTATCACATCTGTCTTTTCGCTTTGCAAATGGGTCAAGTCGCCTTACAATATAGTCCGGATTGTGGATGTAATCATTCAGGCACTTCGGGCATAGACAACGAATATTTTCTTTCCCCTCCGGCTTGTAAACCCAAAGTCCAAAAGTCTTTTTCAAAGTTGCGTTTATCTGCCTGAAAATTTTATCGTCATCTACCGTACCTATGTATTCACGCAAATCCTCTCTATTGACTGTCCGTATCTGCTCCAGAAGAACCATTGACGGTTTCTTCAGTCCAAACTCCTCGCCAAGAATAATGTGCGATGGC
>ENA-OQAS01000526-OQAS01000526.1-human-gut-metagenome-genome-assembly--contig:-NODE-526-length-19640-cov-3.091170_pt1 | contig 19640 bp, 28 predicted proteins | sample MGYA00242733_ERZ504523 | MGnify/ENA primary metagenome ERZ504523 (study PRJEB26092, sample SAMD00036239) | human gut metagenome | host: Homo sapiens | study: EMG produced TPA metagenomics assembly of...
TTTGCTCCGGGGAAAGATCAAAAAGTGATTTATACATAGCCATTCTCTTTTCCTGAAGATTCGCTTTTTCTTACTGATCCGCAGACGTGAACTGTCAATTCCATTTCTCTGCAAAAATGTTTCCATCAAATCAAGATACCGTTCCCCGGCGGCAGAAGCTGCTGCTGCAAGGCAATGACATCGGGAAAGTCCAGATTGTAAATTTTGCATCTGCCGTTGTCGCAAGCTCTGCCGGTGTTATCCAGCCCGCAGCCAAGATTGACCACCGCTGCGCAGGGGTGCATTTTCAGGTATGCCCGCACCTCAAAGGCAAGGTCGTTCTGCCGCATGGCCACCTCCAGCGCACCGAAACACTGCATCAGGCTGCGGGAATTTTTCTCTGCCTCTGAAAAGTCGTAGTCGATCTGGTCGATCAGTTGCACCGCTGTTTCGTCCTGGTAAAGGTTCGGATACAACTCCGTACACAGCTTCCGTGAATACAGCGGGAGGATCAACGTCTCCTGCACGGTGTTTTTCTCGATTTTGTATTTCATAGGTTCCTCCCTCAGTGAGTAAAAATAGTCATCATTGCCGCCAGCACCATCGCTATGACTGCCATGCCCACCGTGCCGAATAGCCACTTTTTCTGCTTGTTTTTGGCAGTAATGTAGGGCTTCAGATCCTCTGTTCCGGGGATCGTCCATGCGTTCGTGTGCCCCACCCAGTAACCATCGATCAAAAAACGGTCAATGAGATTCATAACGGACAAGATGACAAGCAACTGCCAGAAGCCCGCCGCAAAGCTGCGCGCACCGTTTATCCCATAGACACAGACCAGCACATAGCTGATATAGCCGGGGACGCAGACGGCTTTGAACAGCAGGCTGTTGCGTCGGATGCGTTCCGGGCTTGTAAGCCCCAGTTTTACGCACCGCTGCTGCACCGCCGGGCTGTAAAGATGCACCATCCCAACAGCCCCCTTACGGATGCCCGCAGCGCAGATCAGAACCAGCAGAACTCCCAACCCAAGACCTTCCAGAATCACCTGTAAGAGCATTCCCTGTTCCTCCTGTATCCGTTTTCGTCCCGGTATTCGGGATGCTCCCTTCCGTATGGGTCCTGATCGCCGCAGATGGCGTAGTCGCACTTACAGCCATTCGCGCAGGTGGTCGTCCGCACCAGCCTTGCGTGAAGCAGCTCCATCGCTGCAAAATCCACATTGCACAGGGCGGGCATGATCTCTGTAAGGCCGTTTCTGATAGCAAATTCCGCTGCGGGACAGGCGGTAAATTCATAATAGATCGGCTTGTTCTTTTCGTAAGGAGCCACCGTCATTTCATAATCGTGCCACTTGTCACAGCCCGCTTTTGCCCGTAGAAACGCCATGTGCATCAGTTTTTTCCAGAACGGCTTATTACAGTTCACGAATTTCAGTTTGCGGAAGGACGGCAGGATCAGATTTTCCTCAATTTCCTCGATTTCACGGAAGGATGTAACCGGTTTGCAGACTGCATAGTAGCTCATGATAGCGATGCAGTCATAGGTGCCGCCTGCGCCGTTGTGAAAGTTCCGTTTCCCGCCCAGATCTTTGCGCCAGTCCGAAAGGAAATCTACATACTGCCGCTGCACCTTTTCCCATATCATCTCCCGCTCCGCTTCCGGGTAATGCAGGGCGATTTTCGACTGTATCTCTTTCTTGCAGGTTTTGGAGTATAGCACATGACAGCTGTGGTCGAATTGGAGTTCATCGTCCTTCATGTATTTGTCTTCTCACTTTCCACCTATGTGAACAAGGTCGTTGATTTGTATTCCGTTCCCGGCTCGTCCGGGTTAAAGCCATCGTAAGCCACAAGTACCACATGATAAACCACTTTGCCATCTCCTCTGCTATGAGTATTGCCCCGCGATAGCATACGCCGCCTCCGGGCAGCATGACCATCAGTTCTGGATTTCTTGTCCAAATTCAAAGTATTTCATCTGCATATCCCCCACGGCAGTAAGTATCCGGCAGCAGCAAAAGCATCGGAACTGTTCTGAAATTCACAGCCTTTTTATCTTCCCACGCTTTTCAAGTACCCGCTCTTTGCCTTTTCTTCGGTATCGTCAGATTCATCATAGGCATCGTAAAGCGCATTGGGTCGTGGGCTCTTTTTTGAAAGGCGAGCACAGCTCATTTTTGTGCGCAAAGGCAAACTCCATGTTGTCCGTCCAGCCGGTGTGGCCGGTAATAAACAGCGGATGCAGTCCGCGTTTTTTCAGCTTTTTCTCCGGCAGTGCAGAGACTTCACTGCCAGCTTGTTATCCTCTGTCAGCGCAGAAATAAAGCTGTAGCCGCCGTCCGCGCCGAACCAGATAGTATCGCCGGTAAAGAGATACTTTCCGTCCACAAGGTATACCATGTGCCCCCATGTATGCCCCGGAACCAAAAAGCACTCGATTTTGATGCCGTCAATGTCAAAGACCTCTCCATCGTGCAGCAGCACTTTTTCATTGTTGATCGTCACCTGCGGTAGCTTGTAAAGGTGGTAAATGACCCTGCGGCGCACCTCGCCGGTCAGATAGCGGTTCTCGATCTCGCCAATATACAGCGCAGCTCCCGAAACAGTCCCGGACTGTCCGCCTCTACCGCACCTACATGGTCGGTGTCCTGATGAGTGATGAGGATGTGCCGGATGGAATGCGGTCGATACCGAGCCAGCTCATTTTCTCCGCTAGACGGTCATAGTTGTATCCGGCATCAATCATAATGGTGGTATCGCCCTTGCGGTAGAAAAAGATATTTGCCACCCACTCCCGCACACAGGCGACATTTTCATCGATCCAGCCGGTGTTCAAAGGCTTAAAGATCTCCTTGCCCCGGTACATCCGGCTCATTGCTTTTCTTTGAAATTCCGTTGCTTTTTTCGACATGATCGCACCTCATTTCTGTGCTGTAACGCACAGCCACCCCTTTTTGTTTTTGTGGCTCTGAACCCTGCCAAAGCCTGCTTGCTCCAGACACACTTTCAGATCAGCATCCGTATAGATGGTCATACCGTTAATGATTTGCGTCCATTTGTCGTCTTTTGCTGTTTCGCCGTTTGCTTCGTTACAGATGAAAAAAGTCCCGCCGGCTTCAGCACCCGATAGACCTCTCTGAAATTTTGCGCAAGCTCCGGCCAGAAATAGACCGTTTCAAATGCGGTCACTACATCAAACTGCTCCGCTTCAAACGGCAACTCTGCTACACTTGCCTGCTGCACAGTACACTGCCCTGCTGCAATGGCACCTGCATTGACCTTTCGCGCTTTTTCTACACTGACTGCCGAATAGTCGATGCCCTGCACCTTGCCCTTGGGACACAGCTTCAGCAGCGTTTTGATGTTCGCTCCACCGCCGCAGCCGCAGTCCAGCACCATGGCATCCGGGGCAGGCTGCAAAAAATGCAATCCCCACGCTGCCATTGCGCTGTGCCCAAAGTTCATCATAGCAACCATGATCTTTCCGCTAAAGCCTACGGGCTTGCGGGTGTTTTCAAAGAAGGACATATCACACCTCCGATTTCACACATTCCGTATAGGTCAGCGGAAAAGAGGCCTTTAGAACAACACTTTTTCGCACTGTCCAATCATTCTGTTGCAGAAATTTTAGGTATTCTTCACTCGTCCACTTGCTGTGGAGAGGAAAGCCTGCCAGATTCATGAAAAAGGCTTTGACCTTGCCGGGAAATGAGTTTTCTGCGTGCGTAAAGGTAGGCGCGATCAGCACACCGTCATCCTTCAGCACCCGTTTGATCTCTCGCAATGATTTTTCTGGCTGAGGCACAATGTGCAGTGCGTTTGATACGATTACCACATCGAATGATTTGCTCGCGTATGGCAGAGAAAACATATCCTGCACGGAAAAACGCAGCTTCGCAGAGTAATTCCCCCGTTTGGCCTCTGTAATCATTTCCGGAGAGGCATCCGTCGCCTCGATGTGTGCCGCTGCTTTTACGATGTGCTTGGCGATCAGTCCCGTTCCGGTAGCCACCTCCAGCACTGTTTTGTCTTTCACGACCGGACGGATCAGCTCATACATTTTCTCGTATACTGCCCTGTCTTTTCGCATAAAGCAGTCATACAGACCTGCATTCTGTCCCAGAAATTCTTGTGTTCTCGCATTGCTGTCTCTCCTTTTATAGTTAGATTTATCTAACCAGCACGTGCACGCTGATACGTTAGGTTCGGCTAACTCACGTATTAGGAAAAGCCGCATTTCTGCGGCCTTTCGGCTTATACAAATAGCTTGCTGCAAGCATCTCACATCTGTATTTTCAGCCACTGAGGATAACGCCTCTCGATCTACTCCTTATGGAAACAGCCAAAATCTATTTTCACACCATTGCGGTGACTTTTGCTTTCTTATCCATATTATATCATGCTCACTTCTTTTTTGCAAGGACGGTCATGCCAAGATCCACGATGATTTTTCCAATCGTTTTGCTTTGCATTGGGGTTGACCTCCTATCCTTTATTGGTTCCTTATCGAATGAAATTTGTCATTTCCCACGGTTCTTCCGGGGGCAGAGGCACCAGCTTGCTGCCTACCTCTTTGCACTTGAGATAATAAGCCATATTATGACCCAGTGTTCGAAGAGTCGCAAGGCCCTCACGGTCCTGCATTACTTCCTGCGGTGTTGTTCCATGCATCATGTTCCAATAACGAGACGTAATAATAGGCATCTGCATCAGACCAAAATACTTGTTCAGCTGATCCCATGTAGCCGTCGTTCCGGCTCGTCTAGCCGACATAATCGCCGCTACAGGTTTCAAATAGAATCGTCTGCCGCCTCCGTTTAAATCGGCATAAAAAGCACGGTCCAGAAAAGAAGTGATTGCACCGGCAGCTCCTGCCAGTGGACCGGCGTTCCAAATACAAAGCCATCATAATCCTCTGCCAATGACAAAAAATCGTTTACCGTATCCTCAAACACGCAGCGATTGCGGTCATTGCACTTGTGACAGGCGATACAGCCGGAAATCGGCTTATTGCAATCCAGAACGTATCGGTATCAATCCCGTTCTGATTGAGTGCCTCCGACACCGCACACAGTGCTGTATAGGTGCAGCCTTCCCGGTGAGGCTGCCATTTACAAGCAATACCTTCATGATTCATTCTCCTCCTTGGTGTGAGACAAGACCCAGTTTAAAACATCATATTCCCCAAAAACCACATTGCCGCCGCCATGATAATTGCTGGTAACGCCCCGCTGAGCGAACCATTCGTCATTTGGTGTCTGGATCTGAAGAACATTGCTGATCTGCTCCTCGCTCCATCCAGCTTCCTCATAGGCATCATGGAGACTGTTGTAAGCACTCCATGCCCGCTGGGAACCATAATACTCATCATGTTCTGCCATAAAAATATAGACAGCCGTGCATTTTCCGCAATGGGCGCATAGTCCCCATCCCACTGAGATGCTCCGTGGAGATAGGCTGCATAGAGGTCCGGGCGCATAGATACTGCCTGGGACATGGTTTCCCCGCCAGCGGAATAGCCCGCAGCATACACCCGAGACACATCCACAGAAAAGTTAGCAAGGAAATATTCCGTCAGCTCAATGGCCTGCCGAGCCGACGTATCATGCCAATCCGTCAGCTGAGCAGACACAACGATCATATCCTCCTGAAGCTGCGTCCAGCATAGGAACCCATCCCCGTCCAGGTTCGAACCGGAAGATAATATCTGTAATGGATCGTCCCCGTTTCGCCCTCCAGAATCTGTTCTGCAATAATCCCTGTTTTCATGGACGATTTTTCCTCGCCAGAGAGATGGCACTGGCTGCATCAGTCTCCGGTTTTATTGTTTCCGATGGCTCAGAGGATACTGTTTCTTCCAGATGCACTTCAGCTGAAGGGAAAGCCGTACATCCGGTACTGTCTAAATTTCAGCCAAATCTGCCTTTATGTACTCCGCCATCTGGTGTGCGATTTCTCTGGTATTCCCATTGGAGACAGAGTAGTAAACAACCAGTATCCTGCTCATTGGGCTTTCCCCCTTTATACGATTCGCGTTTTGCCCATATTGGTGAGCATTTCCACTGTGGAAGGATCGTAATGGTCAAAGAACAGACTCTTTCCTTCATCCAGAGTGCGGATGGCCTCCATATCTGCTTCACTCAGGGAGAAGTCAAATACATCCAGGTTCTGTTCCATCCGCTCTTTGTGAGTGGATTTTGGGATCACGACTACATCGGACTGGATCAGAAACCGCAGGGCAGTCTGTGCAGCCGTTTTTCCGTACTTTTCGCCAATTTCAACTAGTACAGGGTTGGTAAAACAGTTTTTCTTCCTTCGGCAAGGGCCCATGCCTCGTGCTGCACACCGTACTTTTCATGTATTCGTGCGCAGTTCGCTGTTGCTGAAACACATGGTTTCCACCTGATTGACCATGGGTGCAATTTCTGCGAACTGACACAGATCGATCAGTCGGTCCGGGTAGAAGTTGGACACGCCAATAGCCCGCAGCTTTCCCTCTTTGTATGCTTCCTCCATGGCTCGGTATGCGCCGTAATAATCTCCAAAAGGCTGATGGATCAGCATCAGGTCAAGGTAGTCGGTTTTCAGCTTGTGCAGGGATTTGTCGATGGATGCCTTTGCCTTTTCATAACTGGCGTTGGACATCCAGATCTTGCTGGTGAGGAACAATTCCTCTCTGGGTACGCCACATTTCTGGATAGCATTGCCTACCGCTTCCTCGTTTCCGTAGGACTGAGCGGTATCAATCGCGCGATACCCAACTGAGATTGCATCCAGTACACAGCGCTCGCATTCTTCGTTCGAGACTTGGAAAACGCGTATCCCAGTTTTGGCATTTTAACGTTGTTATTCAATAATACATATTCCATCATAGATAACTTCCTTTCTGTGGTTTCACAACACCTCTCCAGCATTGCCTGGATAATCTTTTGTTTCTGATTCTATTGTAAAGGTTTCTGTAAGATTACAGAAGTCTCGATTCGTTATAAAGTATTAACCTTTAGCTTTCCACTAATACGAAAACAAGGTACCTGTTGAAACAGATACCCTGCCTTGTAAAATCATTCTATTGATTAGACGAATATGCCCGTTTATGGCCGGGTGTAGCGCACCCATAACACATTCGGTACAACTGTCTGCACCTCTTTAAGATGAAATGCAGTCGGTTGCCAGGATGGCAGAAAATCAACTTGGGTAAAGGAACTGACACCGTTGCCGCCGTCGGCTACCGGGGCAATGACTAGACTCAACTCGTCCACCAAATTTTCAGCCAAAAACGATCCATTGACGATCCCGCCGCCCGCCAGCATCAGTTTGTTGATGCCAAACAGTCGATGCAGTTTCTCCAAAAGCAGAGTGCAGTTCAGTCGTTTCTCGCCGGCAAACAGATAGGAAACCCCTTGATTCTGTAAATAAGACAGGTATTCTGGAGCCACCTGCTCCGTCAGCGCCTCGATCACATGGGCGGCCCTTTTTTTCGATGGACAATCCGGAATAGGCCAGCTGACCCTGTGGGTCCACTGCAACAATGAAATTGCCCATGGCCTTGCCTGTCGGGTTTACCCAATCCGCTCGGGGCGGAGTGGACATCACAGTGGGTAGCTGCCCCACCTTTCCCTCGGCATATCCCCCCAGCATGGTAGTTGTGCCGTATAAGGTGGCCTGACATCCGTAAAAACTTCGCAGTTCCCCATAGGCTTTTATCGCCGGAACTGTTTCAGGCACACCGAAAAACGTACCGTCAATCTTTCCGTCCAGAGAAGTGAGCATATGGCACACAACAAAGGGTGTTCCATCTTATTCCTTTCCATAGACATTTTTTGCCATCCGCAGAGCCGCCCACGCCTTGGGCCAGCCAGCATAGAAAGCAAGCTGGGTCAATGCCTCGCTCATCTCGGTGGCGGTTACACCGTTGGCCTTGGCCCGCTCAATATGATGAAGAAGGGATGTATCCAGAATTCCGCTGGCCATCAAGGCGGAGACGGTAATCAGGCTACGGTCACGGGGCGAGAGCTTATCCTCTCGCGACCAAACCTCTCCAAAGAGGACATCATCGTTTAATTCCGCAAATTTAGGGGCAAATTTGCTCATGCATCTCTGCCTGCTGTTACTTTATCCATGATAATCCCATCCTTCTATCGGATTTATTTTAATTTAGTATATTCTGCTTCATCTACCGGCTCCAGCCACTCGGCTTTGGAACCTGGAACGGAAATCGCTATATGGGCAAACCAACTGTCAGGAGCCGCCCCATGCCAGTGCTTTACCTCGGGCGGAATGTTAACCACATCTCCAGGGTTCAATTCCTGAGCGGATTTGCCCCACTCCTGATAATAACCCCGACCCGCCGTACAAAGAAGGATCTGACCGCCGTTATGGTGGATGTGCCAGTTGTTCCGGCAACTGGGCTCAAAGGTCACGTTGGAAACAGACACGCCCATATCACTCAGGGGGCACAGATAACTGGCCCCGCTGAAATACTGCCCGGCCACCGTGTTGGGACTGCCCTGCGGGAACAGATTGTGAAATTCCTTATTCATATCATTCGCCCCCTTATTTCAACTTGCCGCCATCGCTGAACGCATTGCCCACACGCTCACCCAGCACATGGTACCCATTGTTGGCTGGCTCAAAAGAGATGGGCTGGAATTTGCTCATATCCAGCTTCCCATCGCTGTCCAATACGCTTTCGTCAATGCTCACATTCACAATCTGACCGATGATGTTGCCGTCCTCGCTCACTTTCAGGAGTTTGCACTCCAGAGCTACCGGCAGCTCATCGATGAGGGGCGCATCCACCGATTCGCTCTTGGTGCAATGGAAGCCAGACTTCTCCATCTTTTTCGGCTCATTATTTGCGGACACCATGCCAACATAGTCCGCAGAAACCGCATGGGCAGCGTCAGCAAAACTGACGGTAAACGCTCCCTTTGCCTGGATATTCTTGGTGGTCTTATGATCAGCGCTCAGACACAGTACTACCTTGTCTGCATCGTACAGGCCGCCCCATGCGGCATTCATGCATCAGGATTGCCGTTTTCATCATAGGTGCCGATCACAAGCACCGGCAGCGGATAAAACCAGGATTTTGTTCCAAAATTCTTACGCATTGCGAATCCCTCCTTATTTCTGCTCGTCTACAGGCGGAACCATTTCCGCATACTTCTTCAGCATTTCCGGTGTACTGGTGTAATATCGCTTCTGCTTGTCCAAAGCAGTGATTTTAGCCATTTCATCATCTGTCAACGCAAAGTCAAACAGGTTGAAATTGTCTTTGATATGGGCCGGGTTCTTGGAGCCAGGGATCACGATATTGCCGGCCTGAATGTGCCAGCGCAGGATGATCTGGCATTGCTCTTGCCATACTTTTTGCCAAATTCCGTGAACAACGGTTCCTGGATCAGCGCCTTGTCTCCATGCCCCAGAGGATACCATGCCTGGATGACGATGCCTTCTTTATCCAGAAATGCCTTCAGTTCTTTCTCCTGCGAGTAGGGGTGCACCTCTGTTTGGAGCACGGCAGGCTTTACCTCGCAGATGTCCAGAATCTCCTGCACCTGCTCCGGGGTAAAGTTGGAAAGGCCAATGGCGCGCACCTTGCCCTCTTTGTAGGCTTTCTCCATAAGCCGGTAACCTGCGACATAGTTGCCTGCGGGCTGGTGGATCAGCAGCAGGTCAATGTAGTCGGTTCCCAGGCGCTGGAGCGTTTTTTCTACCGCATCTTCCTGCTCATAAAAACTGGGCCACAGTTTGGTTTCCAGAAAAATCTCATCTCTCGGAATCCCAGATTTCCTCATAGCCCGGCCAACGGCTTTTTCGTTCACATAGGCATTGGCCGTGTCAATCAGGCGGTATCCGCACTGAAGAGCGGAGAGGACGGATGTCTCCGCTTCATCCGGGGTAAGCAAAAAGGTGCCAATGCCTGCCATGGGCATTTTGATTCCGTTGTTCAAAGTTGCGTATTCCATAAATAAATCCTCCTAAAAAGTGATTGCTTATTTGTACCGATACAAACAGTGTTTACCAAAATTTGTGGCTGGCGGTTCAATACACCAATGCCGTAAAGGAAAAAGTGACCAACTTCCACCGTTTTTCATCCTGGGTGTACACTTCCGTCACCATAAAGTGGTGAGTGGTTTCCTTCCCGTCCAGCAGTAGGCTGTAATCGCAGTCAGTAAGCACCACTCCGGTATCTCCAAACAACTCAGCCTTCTGACTGTGGAAGGTAATATTCGTAGGTTGAAAGGCCCCACTGGTGTAAAATTCGATTTCCTTGTCCAGTTTGCAGGTGATGCCAATATGGACAAAGTTGCAGTCAGGATGAGCACAGGCTCGCATCCCCACTTCGTCGGCGTGTTCCATAGCTTCCCAAAACTGCGAGATATATCAAGTAGCGTTTCGTTCATGAGCATACTCCTTCCGTTTATTTTAAAGGCGTTCCACCGAATACCGCAGACATATCCATATGATCCAGTGCGTCGTCCAGAGCGCGCACCTCACTGGGCGTCAAAAAAACAGATGCGGCCCCAGCATTTTCTTTCATGCGATCTTCCTTGCGAGTGCCAGGGATGGGTACAATCCACGGGTGCTTACACAACATCCAGGCCATGGAGATTTGGGCCGAGGTTGCTCCTTTTTCCGCAGCCATATCTGCGAGCAGTTTCAAAAGTGCGGCATTTTGGTCCACAGCTTTGTCAGTGAACTGGGGCATAGCAGCACGGTAGTCGGTGGCGGCATCAAAGCGCTGCCCCTTGTCATATTGCCCGGTGAGGAAACCATTGGCCATAGGGGAAAAAGCCACCAGGCCCACGTCCAATTCTTCCAAAATGGGGAATAACGGTTCATAATGCCGTGCCATCATAGAGTATCGGTTCTGTACCGCCGTCACCGGGCACACGGCATGAGCTCCGCAGGTAGTCTTCATTTGCCTCCGAGATGCCCCAGTGAGTAATTTTGCCTTCCTGGATCAGATCAGCCATCACCTCCGCCACAGTTTCCGGCTCTACGTTGGGGTCGATTCTGTGCTGGAAATACAGGTCAATGTGATCGGTTCCGAGCCGTTTCAAAGATCCTTCCACAGATTTGCGGATGGTCTCCGGGCGGGAATCCGCCACCAGAGGCAATGGAACCTTTCCGCTCTCCTGGTCAAACCGCAGGCCAAATTTCGTGGCGATTACCGTATGATTCTTTACATCTGCCAGTGCCTTGCCCACCAGCGTTTCATTTACATGGGGGCGTCGGCGGTACCGTACACCTCAGCGGTATCAAAAAAAGTATAGCCCAAGTCAAAGGCGCGACGGATTAGACGGACAGCCTCTGCTTCCTCCGTAGGCGCACCGTAGGCATGAGAAAAGCCCATGCACCCCAGGCCTACAGCAGATACGTTCAAATCAGTGCCAAGTGTTCTCATCTGCATCATCTTTCTCTCCTTTGTGATTCTATTGTAATCCATTGCGAAAAAAACAGAAGTCTCCATTGGTTATGGAGTGATAAGTCAAAGGTTTTAGCTTCTTCGGATTCCGGTATATTTCCTTGAGATTTTCAGAAAAGAGCAGGCTCTCCCCGAAAGCGGAAGAACCTCCTGCTATACGGATAGTCATGAGGCAACCCGTGTTGTTAGTTATCATCTACATCTTCCGGCATAGTGAAATAGGCGATCAGAATATTGCTATCTGAGTTGGGACTGACTGTTTCCTGCTTCATGGTATTGGAAGAGGACTGTGTTGCATCCGAATCTGTTTCCGGGGGCTGGACTGTGGAAGATTCTGTACTTGAAACCTGGTCAGGCCCCGAAGTCTCGCTGCTGCAAGCGGAAAAGCTTAAAAGAAGTATTCCTGCAAGAAAAAAGGGAAAAATACGCTTCATAGGGGTCCTCCTTCCTGATTGTTATGACAGGCTCAGGCTATCCAGCCATTCCTGCATATCGCCCTCACTAACGCTGGAACGGAAACGCATTCCTTCCTGCCAGTCTCCGGTTCCGGCCAGTTCTGCCAGCAGTTGTCCGCTTTCACCCAAACCGGAGCTTGCCGAAGTGGCAAATGGAATCACTGTTTTGCCGGTAAAGTCATTCGCTTCCACAAACGTATCTACCGGCCATGCAGCAATTCCCCACCAGATGGGATAATAAAATGTAGCCAGTTCCCCTCATGCGTTGATTTTACTGGGTTTAACTGTATACAAAACTGTGTTTACTGTTACTATCTTTCATTCTTTTCCAAAATAGCTTTGAAGCATAGGCCACATTATTTTCATATATGACACAAAGCTCAGCTCTACTTGTGCTTCATTAAACCATCCAACCATAAAGCTATTTATCTCTTCAAATAATACTTTTGAAGTTTCTGAATAATAATTGTGTTATCCACTTCTTCAGTATAATCTTTCGCATACATTTTACATATAGAACGCACTCCAAAATAATTATATAGCACACCTACCGTTGTTTTTAATGCTTCAATATCTCTTGGAAAATCTGTTCTATTCATCATATTCACTACTAATTGATGTCTTGAGTTTAGGTAATTCCTAACTGTACTATTACCTATTTCAACATCAACTGTAAATGAAAAATCTTGAGTTTGTATACTATCTGCTCCTAACATTATCATCAATTCAACTTGTGCTGCATGATATTCTGTATAACCAGACAAAGCCATATATTTCCAAGAATCTTGCTTTGCATACATTTCCGTATCTAAAATATGCGTAAATTCATGAAACACAATATACCTTGGTATTTCCGAACTTTTGCATATCCTTAATATATGTTCATCTGTTTTCGTATTATAGTAAGCTTGGGCGGCTGAAGCGAATCCTGCTGCATCGCTTTCCTCAACATTAATTTCAAAAAAATCTATCTTATACTGTGGTAATTTCTCAATTTCCATAAACTCAATATATTCTTTTTCATATTCTTTAATTAAATTTTTAATTTGTATTTCTGTCATATTGTTTTATACCTCATATCAAAGTTAGCATTTCACTTTTAGTATACCATAAAACAATCCCATTCTCATTCTATATATTTTATCCTCAACGATGAAAAGATGTGTCTGCACACATCTCTTCCATCTTATTATTTTCAATGTTATAAGTTCTTAATAAAATTCAAATCCTGTTTCCGTAATGCCTTCTGTAACTTTTCGTTCTTTCTCTTCAGTTCCTTATTTTCTCTGCTCAGAGCTGCCACCTTCTGGTTCAACAGTTCAATCTGTTTTTCCATCGCCATGTTCAGAATTTCTCTTCTTGGATCTATCATTCCGGCCTGTTGCTCTACTGCTTGGTTCAATGTATCCCGGACGGTTGGATTTTTATAAAAGAATCCTCTCGACAATCCAGTTTTCTTCATCAGCTTTGGAACGCTGATACGTTCTTTATTTGCCAGCATATCTTGTATTGCTTGCAATGCCAGTTCAATTTTCTCTTTACTTTTTCTCTGATTTTCCTCAATCATCTTGTCGTATTTGCTCATATTCTTCACCCCATCTTGCCAGACTCATATATATGATGTCACTCATCCTCTGTCTTACTTCTCTGGTTTCGTCTGCCATTCTTTGATTGCTCATTTTCCGGTAATGCTGTACATTATTCAGTCTTTTATGCCCCAATAGTCTCGCTATCGTCCAGTCATCCAGATGCATTTCTGTAAGTTTGACGCCATAGTAGTGCCGGAACATGTGCGTTCCAAACCCGAATAATTCGCCATGATCATCTTTCAACTGCTTTTCCTGTATCATGGACATGACTTTTGTTTTTATAGCCATATACTGCATCGGGCGGTCAGGTTCTTTTTCATTAACAAATATGTATTCTGTATCACCGAACTTTTCCTGTGTATATTCAATAGAACTCTGTAACAGTTTTGCAAGTTCTTTACTGATCGGTTTTTTATATCTTTTAGTTTTAACTTGATATATTTCAATCATATCTTGGCCATTTTCTCTCGTCAGACAATCTGGTCTCAGTGTAAGGGTATCTGATATCCTAGTTCCAAGCATCTGATGTATCAGAAGACATCTTGCAATCTGTACATCCATCTGTGTAATTTCCGCATTCAGTCGTTTCATTTCATCATCAGAATACACTCTAAATTCTGCATTTACTTCCGGTGGAATATCCGTATTAATAAATAAATGCTCCAATCTTTCATAGCTGTAAATTTTTCCGATTGTCTCTAACTGTCGTCTTAATGAAATTACATAAGAACTATTCGCACTATGGGAAGTATCTTTTGTTGACAGATGTATCAAAAATTCTTCCAACACTTCTCTGTCTATTTCACTGCAGCTTTTTATTTTGGAATACTCTTTTTGGAGATATTCTGAGAATATCCTCATTATTGTCAATTCTCCCTGTACAGTTCCTATTGCTTCATACTGCAGATTCATATAAACAGCTTTCTTACATTCTTCCCTGATATCTGGCTGATATATTTTTCTGAAATCCAGTGTTTTTACATTATAAATTGGATTGGATCTGATTTTAATATCCAGATTTTTTAGTTCCCAAACATCTTTTTCTATCTCATCCCGTAAATCTTCTGGCCCTAAAAATTTCAGTACGTTTCTGAAATATAATATCGTCACTGCTTCGCCATAGCTTACTGTACCATACACACTCTTCTTTTCTTTTACAATAGTTATTCCCTGTTCTAACATCCAGCCTTTTAAAAGTGATATCCATTTTTCTGGATTTCTATCTCCAAGGCTTTTGATTCTCCGATTTATTCTGCTGTTCAAAAACTTTGCAATATGATTATAAGCTGTTCGATCCTGAATCAATGCTCTAAACGTTCCGTTTTTGCAGCGATACATAATATAACCTCGAAACTCTTCCTTTAATTCTTGCGTTGGAAGCAACGTTAAATCAAATTTTCCATTATCCTTACGTGTCCCTGTTTCTTGTAAATTGGGGAAATCGCTGAAGTATATAATATCATTTTCCATCTTTTTCCTCTTTCTTTAGCCATGATGCTAAACTACTTCCTTGCATTTCAAAGAACTCATCATTTGCTTTTGCAATCCTTTGTGGCATATAATCAATATACTGTCTTGTCATCTCTTCATAAGTATGTCCAAGATAATCCCTGATACTTTGCAGTGATACATGACTGTCATAAAACATAGTTGCTACTGTATGTCGATAATCGTGTGATTGAAATAAATATTCTCCATTTGCAATCTTATTTTCCCGGCACGCTTCTATCATCTGAGTTCGGAATGTGCCATATAGACAAGCACCACCTCTGCTGTTTTTAAAAATGAATTCTTCAGGCTGAATTTCATGTTTTTTCAAGTATACTTTCATAATCTGATAAAGTGCCTGTGGGATTGGAATCCTTTTATAATTCTTCATTTTGACCTGATACACCTGAATCCAATAATCCTCGCCCTGCTGATAATAAGCATTTCCTTTCAATGTACACACTTCACTCGCCCGTAATCCTAGACACCACAGATGTAGGAACATACATCGTAATCGCTCTGGAAAAAGATATAATTTTTTCAAAATTTCCATATATACTGTTTCCTCAACGCTACGATCATGATGTACTATTACTTCTTTTTGTTGGAAATATTCAATTCGGAATGGCATTCTTGTAATATACTGTTTAACTTCCATGAATTTATAAAAATGACCGATACCGAAAATTCTTTCATTAAATCCCTTTGCCTGTATTCCCCGTTCTCGCAAGCCGTCTGCATACTTTTTTACTTCTGCGACAGTTGCATGAATCGCCAGTATCTTTTCTTGTTCCAGCAGTTCAATAAAATTTCTAATACATACAAATCTTCGTACAATCGTGCTGACTGCCTGTCCAGTAATTCCCAGTTCATATTTCATGTATGCCTGTAAAATTTCTCGATTCTGTATTTCCTTGACTTCCATAAAAGAAATGCTAATTAAGGATTTACTTTCGTCTATCCGATGTTTTCCAAGATGTAATCGTTCCAGATACCATACATTTGCTTCCCATTGGATCTGTTCCTGCTGCATAAACGCATCTCTTCTGCATTCACCTAAAATACTTCGTTGACTCGTTTCGGGAAAATTCTTTAAAATAGTTTCCACTTGTTCCATTTCCAGCAATCCAATATCCGTAATATTTAACTGAACACAAGAATCATAAAGAAGTTTTAAGGATTTTAACCTGACATTTCTATAAGCCTTAGACATTGAAGTATTGGCAATGATACGACTCAACGTATAAAAAATTTGTTTCTTTAAAACTTCTGAACAATTTTGTGTAAAATCCCACACCAATAGGTTTGTTTTATAAGAAGTTTCAAAGGTCTCAGCTATTTCCTTTTCCGGATAATACTTCAGAAAATAAATTTTATTTTGATATTTCCATTCATATATCCGCTTTCCATTTAGCGTCTGCATCTGTTGATAGATATGTTGTTGTTTTACCGTATCATATATTTTCAAATAGAAAGATACAATTTGTGATCGTATCTGTCCTCTTAAATATTGTTCATACGAATTTCGCAAAGGATAATCCATTTCTTCCAGATGCCAGATTTTTCTATCTGCCAAGAACTTTTTCAATTTGTTAATTCTTGAATCGCTTTTTATTCCAAGTGCATCAATTTCTGAATATAGTTCCTGCTTTTTCTTCTCAATATCTACTTCAGATTCTGTTATGTGTTCTGCCTGTTGCAATAAATATATAGGTATTTCTCACACCTCCCTACTCCAGCAGACGTTCCGCCCCATAAATAGCAGTGTGTTGTGCATAAAACTCATTACTTGCTTCTATCAGTTCATCATCCAGCCAGTCCAGATACTTTATAGTCGTATCCAAATGTTTATGCCCCAATGCCTGACTGATCATTTCCAGTTCCCATCCTGCCTGCTTTCGCATATTTGCAAAATAGTGACGTAACATGTGGGGTGTGATTTTAACTCCGGTTTTCTTTTCCATTCGGTCCAACATATCATATACACTGTCCACTCTTAATGGCTTTCCAATGTTCTCACCCATGATATTCACAAACAGGTAATCCTGATGTTGCAGGATTTTCCGATATTTTGCCAGATAATCCATGAGAAATTCAAACGTATCATTACTTATCTTGGCACTTCTGTATTCCGCATTTTTGGCTCTCGCTTCATTTTCATTATCTTCCCGGAAGCATACCCTTATCATGTGATTCCTATAATCAATATCTTTGACATATTTTACTCCCAGTAGTTCCCCAATTCTGTATCCGGTTTCTGCTAACATAAGTAACAGAAGCTGATCTCTTCGGTTCGTACAGGCCTGTAAAATTGTAATAATCTGATTTTCTTTTGCTGTTCTCCCACGATGTTCCTCTTCCTTCAGATAGGCTTTAAAAGAATGATTCCGCAGTACCTTTTTTACTCCCACCTGATTAACCGCTATAATCTGGTTATACGATAAGGTTTTGAGACTTCCGTACTGTTCATATTCTGCCTCTATAAATAAATAGAACCTGAACACATCTTTTAAGTATGCGTTGCAGGTTCCTTCATTCGGACACTTCTTTTCTCCAGCCGTTTGCTCTGTATGGTTTCCGGCTTTAAGCAGTATAAAAATTCCACAAAGTGTTCTGTCTGTTTTTCATAATCTACTGATAGACTTCTGTGAGTTCCATTTCTTTCTCTGCCATATATTTCATATAATAGCAGATTGAAAATGCTGTGCGTTTCACTGTATTTGGTGAACGTTTACATTTAATCTTATGCATTAGATATTTACTTGGCAGTTCTTCAATACTCATTGTTTCCAGATTTCTGATGAAAAAATATTTTTCTGTTCCATCTTTTATCGTTTCCACCTTGTATATCATAAGCTGCCTCCTTTCCTCTAACGCTATACACAGTATACCCACTTCATGCCGAAATAGCTATTCATCAATACCAACAATCCCACCGAAAACGCCCTTGAAATACCACCAAACTTTTCGTGCAAAATCTGCTTTTTCTGTAGCAGAACCACGAACGGTTACAGGTAGTATTCCACGCCTTTCCGGTTTCGGATAAAGTGCTGGACATCCTTGATATCTTTTGCCATCTTGCAGCTCGGAAGCGCACACATTACTTCCTCATGATACCTGCCACCTTCTCCTGCACGCTCGTCTAAAATGGACACGACACAAGTATCTGTCTCGGTGCGGAGAGCACGTCCGAATCCCTGTCTTAGTTTTTTCTGCATGTCTGGAACAATCACTGCCTGAATATAATCTTTCAGGCTGGCATATTCCTTCTTCTGTGCTTCACTGATGGGATCAGGAACAGCAAAGGGCAGTTTTACTATAATCAGCGAAGATACCATATCTCCAGGGAAGTCTACTCCTTCCCAACAGGAGCCGGCTGCAAAAAGGACAGCATTGTCCATCTGTTTAAATCTTGTGATCTCTTCCGGTGAATGTCTCCACACCTCTATCATCGGGAACGGAATTTCATCCCTTAACATCTGGTAAACGTTTCCCATCAAATGATAAGATGTAAACAGCACTAGCGTATGCCCGTAAGTCGAACAGATCAGTGAATGGATATGGCCTGCTATCATCTCTGCCTCTTCCTGACTTTCTCTTCTGCATGTCTTCAAATTCTTGGGCAGATATAACAGACAGTTCTTCTGATATTCAAACGGGGAGTCTGCCACATATTCCCGGACTCTCCGTACTCCCTGTAGTCCTGTCATTTTCCGAATATGGGAAAATCCCTGTCCGGTTTTAAAGTTCCGCTTGTAAGAATCGCTCCCATTCCTCTGCCCCACAACATCTGATCCAGATACTGTGGAATCCGTCTGCTGGATGCACACAATATAATCCTGTGATCATGGTCCTGCTTCAGATGCAGTACATACTTCTTATCCTGATGGAAAAAGCATTCCAACACACTTCTGGTTTCTTCCAGCTTATTTCTGATCCACTTCGGGATCTTCTTTTCTATTTTTTCTATGATCTTATTCATGGTCTGTATCCCTTCATATAAATACATGGCACACTCTTCTGTCATGTGAAATTCTTCTTTTAACCCGTATCTGGTTCTGTGGTTTTCTCCTATCACATCCAGCACCATCCGGATCGTCCCGGACAGTTTTCTTATCTCCGGTCCCTGATATTCTTTTCCAAGATAAAAGCAGATCTCCCGGATATCGTCATAACACAGGCTCTTCCCGAACATCTGCTTTGCCGCATCCGGCAGTTTGTGTGCTTCATCTACGATCAATGCCCGGTAGTCTTTTAGTAACGGACGGTAATCCTGCAGTCTGTGATAGCCATCTGCCAGCAGATAATTATGATTGCAGATCTGGATGAACATTTCATCATCTCTGGAATGTTCCAGATACTGCTGATACCGGCAGGAACCTTTTTTCAGGCATTCCTTTGAACAGAACTTGGGTACGCTTACCATCCTTCTGTCAAATCCACTTAATCCGGACACTTCATCCATATCGTAGTGTTCTCTCAGAGACAGCAGCGCTTCTTTCTGCAATGCATTTTTATTTTTCTCTTTGATTGCAACGATTCGTTGCGCTAATCTCTCATCGCAGACAAAACGCTCTTTCCCTTTTCGTATCACAGCTTTAATAGGGGCCTGAATCGTCCCGTTCTCCTGAAGAATCCGGGAGAGAAAAGGGATATATTCTGTAAGAATTGCTTTCTGGAGTGCAATGCTGGAAGTGGA
>ENA-OQAS01000527-OQAS01000527.1-human-gut-metagenome-genome-assembly--contig:-NODE-527-length-19627-cov-2.561641_pt1 | contig 19627 bp, 25 predicted proteins | sample MGYA00242733_ERZ504523 | MGnify/ENA primary metagenome ERZ504523 (study PRJEB26092, sample SAMD00036239) | human gut metagenome | host: Homo sapiens | study: EMG produced TPA metagenomics assembly of...
TCGAGACCCAGTGTGGAGATCAGAACTGCCAATGCACCATAAGAAGTACATGCGTTCATCAAACCGGTAACTACCTCAGGAGGCGAAATCCTGAAGTGAATGAATGGTAAACGAATTCGGAATAAACAACCCTCCAACAGGGTTGGATTCCACCGAACTCGCGCTTTAGCAAAGCCATTTCCACCCTCCTATAAAATTTTTTAATCCCCCTTATAGTTCTTTTAAAAAGAACTACTGTAATTTTGTAAAGAGCGGCAGACAAAACCAAGAACGCACTTTTTTATTAGGACAAACATTTTTGTAAGTAATAGCATCTTTTTTGCAGAGATTTCGTAACTCTCTTATGACAGATTTGTGCTTCTGTTTAGTTTTCTTCACATATTCATGCCATTTGTTTCTTTTCGAAGAACATACCTTTTTATTAGTATCCCGACCCTTGACATTGGGTGTTAATGTTTTCTTATTTCAATTCTTATGTGGTGAGTTTGGGCTTTTTAAGGCTCAAACAGGGAGAACAGGAGCTAATACCAAATTGTGACCTCTAAGGATTTATCATGTTAACGAAGAACGAACTGCCTCAAAATCCCGCTGCTGCAGCTCTGTGGCTTTTAGGCAATAAATGGACTCTATATATTTTGCAGCACCTGTTCGTTCGTTGTCATTCATTTGGTGAATTACGTCGTTCCATAGACGGTATCAGCGACAAGGTATTAAGCGACAATCTAAAACGATTACAAAGTAACGAGATTATTTATAAATCAGTTACTTCTGATAATCCGCCTCGATCCTATTACTCTCTTACTTCATTAGGCAAATCTTTAAAGCCCATAATTGAGAGTTTAAATGTCTGGGGTTGTCGTTATTTAGAGGTTACTCACAATCCAGAAAAGCCCACTGCTAATCGCACTCAATCTCGTCAGAGCTCTTAGATTTAATCTTTTGAATATCGACTAGCTCATAGAGCTATGACCAAAAGTCTTATTCGCGACTAGAGGTATTCGGCCTATAGAACCCTTGGTGGCTCTATAGGCTTTATTGCTTTGTGCTCAAAGACGAGACACCTTCTTTTGCCGCAGAAAAACACTGCAGTAAATAAAGAAAGCCGAAGATCAACAAGGAGAGAGCGGTGATGCTGATCTTCGCGCCGCACTTGCCTTTGCCTTCCTTAACGTTAAGCGTGCACCAAAACGCCAACTAAGTAACAACCTTTAGCTTCGTTTCAATCGAAACCATCTGCTGCAAGCGATTCTGTGCAAATTGCAGCAAACAAGCCAAAAGTTTCTTTTCTAGTTGTAAAAAGCAAAGCAAGAAGGACAACTAAGTTGTTGTCTTTCGCCTTTTCACTAAAAGGCCTTTTTAAATATAGAAGGATTTTTACTGAAACCAAGAACGCACATTTTTATTAGCGTACAAAACTGACGCATTAATTATGACGTATAAATTATTTACTAGCCGTTTAGCAGATGATTTCTCGTTTCGAACGCTTCGTGTCCTCGATGCCATTGTGACGCGGTTGTAACATTTGGCAAAATTTGAACCTTAAGAAATAAAAAAGCCACCGATAAACTCGGCGGCTTGACATTTAAATGGTGCGCCGTGAGGGATTCGAACCCCCGACCTTCTGATTCGTAGTCAGACCCTCTATCCAGCTGAAGGTAACGGCGCGTTTTCAGCAGGAATTAGTTTCTTACTTTCGAGACTAACTGTCAAGAACTTTTTTAAATTGTGTTGATGATGTGATGCCACTCGGTAGATATTAGCCTATTTCGGTTTATCCGATTTGGTCGTGGACCTTCGATTGATCGATAAATTATCGCCTAAAAAATACTGTGCAGACCGACTTAAAATGTTTACAATCTAATGTGCTTTATTGTGCAACAATTTTTGTCGCTATAAAGCATTTGACTTATCACTCGATGGAAGGACATTACTTGAAGGTTCGAAAATCGAAACCTCACAGTAACTAACCTTCGGCTGCTTCCTCGCAAGCGCTTTTATTGAGCTTCCTTGCCTGTGTTGCGGTCGGAGGAAAACCGCAACACGTTAAGGCTTCACACTTAGCTTTCTTTTCGTGTAGATCTGTTACTCGTAGTAACGAGCCGTGTTTTTGCGCTCTACGAAAGTTGGTATGGATTTACGTAGCAGCCTACCGCTTACGCAGCATAAACACCGTCTCTTGTGAAGAGGGGCACCTCTGCGTACTTTGCAAGCAGCGCCTCTTCGCAAAGACTCCTACATGAAATTGCTGATTGTGCAGCCTTAGAAAAGGAGCTGCATGCTTTACTTATCTCAGATGCTTGGCGAACCAGTTGTCGATGCCAATGGTGAAAAAATTGGCTCAATTTCTGATTTAGCCATTCAAACGGGTGAAGTATTCCCCCGCATAACCAGCCTTGCCTTCTTGGGACCCGGCAAAACGCCTTTTATGATTTCTTGGCGTAAGTATGTCGAAGGGTTTAGCGAGGATGAGGGAATTCGCCTCAAAGTGGATCGAACTGCTATCCGTTTCAGCTATTTACAACCAGCCGAAGTCCTCTTGGCGCGAGATCTGCTCAACCGCCAGATCGTCGACACCCAAGGCATGAAAGTCGTTCGTGTAAACGACCTTAAACTCTCTATCTCTGGCACACAGCTCCGTTTACTTGGCGCTGAAGTAGGTTGGCGCGGCATTCTTCGAGGACTTCACCCTTTAGTAGAAAAGGCAGCATGCCATATTGCAAAAGCATTCCATAAGAACATCGACGAAAAACTGATCGCATGGAACTATATGGATCTGCTCGATCGCGACCTTTCGAAGGTTCAGCTCTCCGTCACTCACACCCGTCTCGAAGAACTGCATCCTGCTGATGTGGCGGATATTTTGGAACAGCTTGATCCCAAACAGCGCGCTAATGTATTCCAGCACTTAGATGACGCCCAAGCAGGCGAAGCAATATCTGAAATGGAAGACGAATTCCAAGCCGACATTATTGACGGTTTAGATGAAACGCGTGCGAGTCGTTTGTTGGGCAACATGGATCCCGATGATGCCGCAGACATCGTTGGTGACCTTCCTTACGAAAAAGCAGAGACTCTCCTGCGGCTTATGGGCGTTGAAGATGCTGCAGGCATTCGTAAGCTTCTCGGCTATAAAGACGATACTGCTGGTGGCCTTATGACCACTCAATTTGTAGCAATGCATACTACTAGTACGGTAGGCGAAACCACCGAAGTACTACGCCATCTTGACGAGGATCACCCAACTGTTAGCTATGTATATGTACTCGACGAATATGAAAACTTGTCGGCGTTCTTTCTCTTCGTACCCTGGTATTGAATACGGAAGAAACGCAGTTAAAAGACATCATGTTTGACGAGCTTATAACTTCCCTGCCAGAAGAACCCGAAGACGAAGTTGCTGCAGACATCTCCAAGTACGGCTTGCTAGCTATGCCTGTAGTAGACGAATCGGGCCGCATGTTGGGCATTGTCACCTTCGACGACGCAATGGATGTTATTGAGGATGACGCTGAAGAGGTAAAAACCCACTGGGCATGGGGGCAGCTCGCAATATCTGTCGCCATCTTCTTAGTGCTGCTCGTTCCTTATACGTTCCTAATCCTCCATTTTTTCGGTTCAAACTAACCCTGCAGAAACGAGGTACGGTATGACCGGAAAAACAAGGATAACACAGCAAGGAACAGCGTTTGACACAAAACAGTCCAAGCAAAAAATGACGCCAGGATTGGCAAATCATACTTCTGAAGCAGAACAATTCAATCAAAAAGCAGGCGAATCCCCTATCGAAGAGTCAACCAAAAACGCTCACGAATTCTTCTCGTACTTGCCGCAATGGGGCCTGGTGTTATTGCCGCCATGGCAGGTAATGATGCCGGTGGAATTTCTACCTATTCGACAGCTGGAGCTAAGTTTGGTTACATGACGCTTTGGGCAATTCCCGTTATGTGCATTTTGCTTATTGTCGTGCAAACCACCGCCACTCGTATGGGTATCGTCACGGGCAAAGGTTTTTCCGCTTTAATTCGCGAGCGATTTGGCATTCGCCTTACCGCACTTGCTATGCTCGCCCTGCTGATTGGCAATATTGCTACCACTTTTCTGAGTTTGCTGGCGTAGCGGCTGGCATGGAAATGTTCGGGGTACCTCGTTGGATTTCCGTTCCCGTAGCAGCCTTGCAGTGTGGGCTCTTATTGTGGGCGGTAGCTACAAACGTGTACAAAATATTTTCCTCGCAATTTCATGCGTATTTGCTACCTACATTGTGGCGGCTTTTTTTGGCGCAACCCAACTGGAACTTGGCGCTTGTTCATACGGTAGTGCCTCAAGCATCATCAGATATTGGATTTTTATCACTCATGGTTTCCATGGTAGGTGCCACTATTGCTCCCTGGATGATGTTTTTTACCCAAAGCAACGTGGTCGAAAAAGGATCGAGTATAAAGGATTTGCCTTATCAGCGCATCGATGCTGTAACGGGCGCTATTGTAGGCTGCATTGTTGCTTGGTTTATTATCGTAACCACAGGAACCGTACTTTTTCCCCAAGGTATCGAAGTCTCTAGTGCTGAAGCGGCTGCCGCAGCTTTGGCTCCCTTCGCAGGACCCTACGCTGAAGCACTTTTTGCAGCAGGTTTGGTAGCGGCAAGCTTGCTCGCTGCTTGCGTTCTTCCTTTGACCACTGCCTTTGTAATTTGCGAAGCATTTGGTTGGGAAGCGGGTGTTTCTTTTACTTGGAAAGAAGCTCCGATCTTTAAAGGATTTTTCACCTTTGTTATTTGCCTTTCTGCGTTGATAATTCTTATACCAGGACTCAATCTTATGGGGATTATGCTTGCATCCCAGTTTGTCAACGGAGCCATTCTGCCAGTTTTATTAGTATTTATGGCTATTATCTGTACTGATAAATACGTGATGGGCAACTATAGCGTTCCTAAAGTGACACGCATACTGCTCTATCTTACTATTGGCGTGGTGGGCCTCTTGTCGATCACCTGTATTGTTTTGCAAATTCTAGGAATTGGATAGCATATGGCCTTGTCTTCAAACGAAAATAGTAATAGTAATAGCACCACAAACAACGCAAGACAGCCACTCATCCCCAGTTATAACGCATCAGATGAGCGCAAAGCACTTCGAAACAAGCTTCGCGCTGAGGCAAAACAAGCTCGAAGCGAAATGCCCGCACCTTACCGCGCCCATAAAAGCGCAGAGCTCTGTAAGCGTCTAGAGGAATCTCTTGCACTCACCCTTGGCATTACGGGAATGAACGCTGCTGATGCCACCATAGCGGTCTATGCCGCTTTCCCTGAAGAAGTCGATCTTCAAGACTTATCGAATCAGCTACACGCAGGGATGCAAAATTGCGTTTCCCTGCATGGTTCGTGATGCTTGGAATAGTTCAGAACATCCCAACTCCACGGGAGTGGAGCAAAGTCGTGAACGTGAAAAAGCTCTTGAAAATCTTCCTCAAGATGAGACAAACTCCTCTGCCGTTCAGCAAACAATGGAGATGCGCCTCGTTTCTGCAGAGCAATTTCGTGCACATCAAGTGCCCTTTTGAACAACCCTCTTAAACGCTATTGTCATTCAGACTGCGAATTAGATCCTTATCCCTACGTATCAGCACGGGATCTGACCATGATAGTAGTTCCTGTTGTAGGTTTTGATTCTCAGGGAAATCGTCTTGGATATGGCGCAGGAAACTATGATCGTTATCTGACGCAAATCTCAAAAGAAGCAACAAACAATCAAGGTATTATCTGCCGAGTTGTGGGAGTAGCTTTCGCCGAACAGCAAGTAGAAGACGTTCCTACAGAAGAACACGATATTCCTCTTGCCATCGTTGCTCTCTAGCAAGCTTTCTCTCGCTCGAACTTCTCAAGCTAGTATTATTCGGCAAAAAAATTGCTCCTGCCGTTTCCGACAGAAGCAATTACTTTCGACTTTCCTAAATGGCGTCACAGGACTTTTTTCTAAAGAGCGCAGCCTTGCCCTTTGTTTGCCAAGTCGGCTCCTTGCTTTTAGCAAACTAGAACGCAAGTTCTGTTCTTGATTTTATTCGCTCAAGCCCTTCGTCATGAGCTCTGTCCATGACGCATTGCTCTGGGTTCTCCGTCCTTAGCTCTTTGCTTCTTTCTTAGTTTGCACGACGCGCATAACTAGAATAATAATTACCGCAATAGCGATACCTCCAATAAGCGAAGGCCAAGGTGATGCAGTAAAGCCTGCGACCAAATAACCAAGCAAGCAGATGCCTGCTACCAGCGTTGCATACGGTAGCTGAGTTTCAACATGACGTAAATGGTTACAATTTGCGCCAGCTGAAGACAAGATGGTCGTGTCCGAAATAGGTGATGCATGATCGCCATATACTGCACCTGCAAGGGTTGCGCCAATCGTAACCAGGAACAGCGGATCAGATGGAGGGAAAATACCAAGCACGATAGGCAAAATAAGTGCAATCGTGCCCCAGGAAGTACCCATAGCAAATCCAATAAAACCTGAAACAACGAAGATTACTGCAGGTAAGAAGTAAGTTCGAAACCAACGTTAGTTAAGAAGGTCGAAACAAATTCGCCCGTACCAAGCATATAGCGGCAACAACCGCCCAAACTCCAAGCAAGCACCAAAATCATAATAGCGCCAACCATTGAGCGAACACCCTCGGAAACACCTTCGGTATAGCCAACAAGCGTCGTAAGCTACGAGGAATAAACATGATCGCCGCAAAGAACAATGCCACAACCGAACCAATACATAAACCAGATACCGGGTCTACGCCTACTGCAGTAGCGAAGTCTACGCCTTCGAAGAAACCGCCTACATACAGCATACCAATGATAGAAAAGATGATGAGTACCACAATGGGCAGCACTAAGTCATACACTTTTCCTTTATCGGATACGGGCAAGCCTTTGTATTGTTCTACTGCCTTTGGGGCTCCTTCGAGGTCTGATTGCTCAGTAACAACCGTCTCTACGTCGGACTGCTCTGCAGGAACACCAGCGCTCGCAACCTTCTTTAAGGGAGAATCAGGTTCAACAATCGCACTGAAGGTATGTGCTTCACAATCGCGCTGAGCCTTGCCATAGAGAAGAAGTCTTTACCTACCGCACAAAGCACAAAAACAAACACGATGGTGATAAGCGCATAGAAGTTATAGGGGATCGAAGCAACAAACGTATTGAAGCCATCTTCTCCTAGATAGCCACCTACTGCTACTGCCCAAGAAGAAACAGGAGCAATGATGCAAACTGGCGCCGCAGTGGAGTCGATAATATAGGCAAGCTTTTCGTGACTTACACGAAACTTGTCAGTAACCGGACCCATTACTGCACCGACGGTCAAACAATTGAAGTAGTCATCGACAAAAACTACGATGCCTAAAACTGCGGTCATGATCGATGCCATACGCGCGTTCTTGATGTGCTTTGCCGCCCATTCAGCATACGCACGAGAACCGCCCGCTACGGCAACCACCACTACTAACGCTCCCAGTAAAGCTAAGAACAAGATGAGCGCGCCGTTTGAAGCAATCTGTTCCGCCATAATGGCAGGATCATGGTAAACGCCGTGATCAGCTGTTCTACGCCAACCCCTTCAAGAGTGAATTCGTATACGATCAAGCCAGAAAAAACACCGGCCAACAAAGACGAATACACTTCTTTAGTGATGAGCGCCAGGCCAAGCGCTAAAAGTGGTGGCACGATTGACCACACACCAGTGGAAATTAATTCAAAGCCTTCCATGGGTTACTACTCTCCTTTTCCGCCTGTGTCTACCCAAAACACAGGAATTAACTACAGGCGATTATAAAAGAGTGTTTAGGAACTTTTGCCCTATATTTGGAAAACCTTACCCGACCGCGGTAAATGGTATGGAAATACTTCCCTGTGCTTATACAAACTTAGGAGCGTTCACTCCCAGAACAATGAGAGAAACACCGCGTACAAGCGCGAAAAGCCCGATCAGTATCGCAAACATTTCAGGCACCAAGAAAAATCCAACACCCATGGCAAGCGTCAGCACACCAGAAATTAAAAGCCAAGCCCACAGAGAAAATCCAGCTTTTCGCGAGACAAAAGAGCCTATGAGCTCGTAAATTGCAAACACGATAGTGAACATACCCGCTACCCAGGGAATTACCGCAGCAAACACCATCGGATGGACAACAAACATCAAACCGATTAAAACGTCCAAAATCGCATAGGCAAGAACAAGACCTGACAGATCGAGTACATCACGATCGCGGATATACGATGCGATATGCACTGCACCGGACAAAACAAACGCAGCGCCTATCATAAAGGTGATCGAACCCAGCGTAAGCCCAGGGAAAAATAAACAAACTGCCGAAAACAACACGAAGAGAATACCCGCAACAATAAGCTGCCAGTTTTTCCCGCTATAAGGAGATACCATACCATCCTTCTTTCTTGCGCTAAGTTACCCAGCCCTTTCCAGAACGCGAAAAAATGCTTATAAATCTTGTCTTTCTTAGTTCATAGAAACGAAGAATCTTTCAGAACAAAAGTTATACCGCTATTTCTCCAATTAACAGTTGCAGCAACCGTCCATTCAGCAGAAGTTGCGCTCTTTTCCGCCGTACTCACATCGTTGAGAAAAGGACATTTTCCCCATTATAAAGAGGCCCTTTGTCCTCTAGGTATCAAATCGGCAACAAGCGCTCACTATAGACCACAAAATATTTAATTTGTCTTGCAAGAGAGAGTTTTAAGCTATTTTCGCGTTTGTTATGATGAGTTCTGCAGTTGCATATATAACGTCGCACAAGGGAGGGTGCATTATGAAACTTGGGTTCATTGGATGCGGCAACATGGCAAAAGCAATTATCAAAGGTATTGTTTCAAGTGATCTAGTACCAACTTCAGATATTTGCGGATCCAACGCATCAGAAGCGCATGCAAAAGCTTCTGCTGAAGAACTGGGTATTTCTACCTCTACAAACAATTTAACCGTGGTAGAAAAGAGTGACATCATCTTTTTGAGCGTAAAGCCCTATCAATATGCTGATGTCATCGCCGAAATTAAGGATGCAGTACGCGAGGATCAAATTATCGTAACCATCGCTCCCGGCAAAACAATCGCCTGGCTCACCGAGCAATTTGGGAAGCCTACCAAAATTATCCGCACCGCCCCTAACACCCCCGCTTTAGTCGGCGAAGGATTAACCGCATATCATGCAAACGAGCTTGTGTCTGAAGATGAGGTTGCCTACGTGGTACGCCTTCTTGAAAGCTTCGGTAGCGCACTCGAACTTAAAGAATCTCTCCTCGACGTATCGGCAACGGTAGGAGGTTCTTCCCCTGCTTATGTTTATATGTTCATTGAGCCATGGCAGATTCTGGCGTTGCTGAAGGATTGCCTCGCGCACAGGCTTACGAGATCTCGCTCAGGCTGTTCTGGGTGCTGCAAAAATGGTTCTCGAAAGTGGAAAACATCCTGGAGCGCTCAAAGACCAGGTTACCTCCCCTTCCGGCTCCACGATTGAAGGAGTTCAGGTTCTTGATGAGCGTGGTTTCCGTGGCACTGTTATCGCAGCTCTTCGGACTGCTGTCGCAAAAGCTCGCTCATTGTAAAAACCGATCGCACCAGGAGGCAATAAAGCGCGATCCATATGGGCAGTCTATGCGAACGATCTACGCGAACGATCTGCCTGCAAAATAGACGAAGCCTACAAACTTATCCTATCCTTGCCTGAAGTTTTCTACTTAAGCTGGATACGAAAATAAGTCGCTTAATGAATCTCTTGCGTAGGACGAAGCGGCATATCTTGACAAGGCCAATCTGGATATTACAATCTGTTTTAGCACTCTCAATAGGAGAGTGCTAATTTTGTAGCTAAAAACACGACTGGCGAAAAAAGGCAGTCCATGCATACTCACTAGTAGTATTCGGAAAGAAGGAATTGCTTCATGCGTAAATTTAAAACCGAGAGCAAAAAGCTCCTCGATCTAATGATCAACTCCATCTATACCAACAAAGAAATATTTCTTCGAGAATTAATTTCCAATGCATCAGATGCGGTTGATAAGCTCTACTTCAAAAGCCTCACCGATCAAACTATCGGAATTAGCAAAAACGATCTTGAGATTGATGTCGATTTCGACAAAGAATCTCGTACCATCACTATTTCCGATACCGGTATTGGTATGACCAAAGAAGAGCTCGAAACCAATTTGGGCACCATGCTCATTCCGGTAGTCTCGAGTTCAAGACCGACAACGCAGAAGCACAGGGAGAAGACCTTGATATTATTGGCCAATTTGGTGTTGGCTTCTATTCTTCTTTTATGGTTGCCAAGCGCGTTATGGTCATCTCTCGTGCCTACAACAGCGATGAAACCTGGGTCTGGGAAAGCGACGGCATTGAAGGTTACACGATCGAAGCGGCAACTGACGAGCAGGAAGCTGGCCTTCATGGCACCCACGGCACCACCATCGTCTTGTTCCTTAAAGATAATACTGAAGAGGAAGATTTCGACACCTTCCTCGATCAATATGAACTGCAAGCGCTCATCAAACAGTACAGCAACTATGTACGCTATCCCATTCGCATGGAGGTAGAAACCCGCAAGCCCTACCTAAACCCGAAGACGCAGGCGATGATTACAAGCCCGAATTCGAAACGGTACGCGAAATTCAAACGATCAATTCGATGATTCCTATTTGGAAACGTCGTAAATCTGAAGTAAGCGAAGAGGAATACCATAACTTCTATAAGACCGATTTCATGATTTCTTTGATTCCAATCACCTCCATATCGGTCCACGCTGAAGGAGCGCTCACCTACGATGCGCTGCTCTTCATTCCAAGCCGCACTCCCTATGATTTCTACAGTAAGGATTACGAAAAGGGTCTTGCGCTCTATAGTTCAAATGTTCTCATTCAGGAAAAATGCGCCGAACTTCTGCCTGACTATTACAGCTTTGTCCGTGGTGTTGTAGATAGCCAAGATTTAACCCTCAATATTTCCCGTGAAACGCTTCAACATAACAGCCAGCTTCGCGCTATTGCCAACAAACTGGAGAAGAAAATTACCAGCGAACTGGGAAAGATGCGCGACAATGATCGCGAAACATACGAGAAGTTCTTTGAAAACTTCGGTCGAAACATCAGCTATGGAATCTATTCAAGCTACGGCATGAAGAAAGATACCTTGGCAGATCTGCTTTTGTATTATTCCGCTAAGCAAAAGAAGATGATCACTCTCAAAGAGTATGTAGAAGCTATGCCTGAAGAACAAAGTGCCATCTTCTATGCTGCAGGAGAATCAGTTGATCGCCTTGCTCATCGCCCGATTGTAAACACCATTCTTGGTAAGGGCTTTGATGTTCTGCTTTGCCCACAGGACGTAGACGAGTTCTGTCTTATGTCTATGAATGAGTATCAAGAAAAGCAGTTCAAAAATGTCGCAGGCGGAGACTTAGGCCTGGAAACTGAAGATGAAAAAGTGCTGCTGAGGCTATTACTAAAGAAAACGAAGAATTGTTCAATGCCATGAAGGACGCTCTTGATGGCAAGGTAAAACGCGTAGCAGTTTCTTCTCGTCTCTCCGATACCCCTTCCTGCGTTACCGCCGAAGGACCTATCACTCTTGAGATGGAAAAAATCTTGGCTGCTGGCCTGAAGGAGATCAAGTTAAGAGCGACCGAGTACTTGAGTTGAATGCAGAACATCCTGTCTTTAAAGCACTGCAGAAAGCTTTCGAAGAAAAGGATGATGAAAAGGTAAAGTCATATGCACGTGTTCTTTACGATCAGGCTTTAATTACCGAAGGGCTGCCTATCGATGACCCCGTAGCTTACACCCAAGCGGTATATAAGTTCATGGTGTAAGCAAACGCAATGGTGTGAACGATCGCAAGCCAGCGTGTCTGAATTAGCAACGCTTTTGCCTATAAGCCACACTTTTTGGGCACTAACCCTCTTTCCGCTTAGCCACTAAAATCTCGCAGTTCAAAACTGCGAGATTTTTTGTTTGCTTTGTTTTATCGACTTACGGAATAGATAAGTTGACAGCCTGTCAAACCTTAGTTTTTCTTATAAAAACTTCCGTTTACTTTATACACATCCAATTCCCACTGACGGCGATTACTGTTCGCGACCGTATCAAGAACGAGTCCTGTAGCAAACGACAAGGCCGCACATCCCGCCAACGCAATTGATGCCAGCATTGTAGGAATTCGAGGAACTAGCCCTGTTTGAGCATATTCAAGAAGAACAGGCACCGCTGCAATTGCTGCAAGGATAATAAGCAGTAAAGCAAGCCATCCAAAAACGCCAGAGGACGATAATCCTTGAACAACGCGGTAATTGCTTTCAAGACCTTCGCCCCATCACCGAAGGTGGAGAGTTTTGAGTAGCTTCCTTCGGGACGATCTCGATAGTCGATAGGTACATCAACAATACGCCAACGTTTATCTACGGCATGGATAGAAATTTCAGTTTCGATCTGAAAACCCTCAGATAATACTGGCATAGTCTTTACGAATACGCGATTAAAGGCGCGATAACCTGTCATTACATCCTCGAAGGCATATCCATAGATAGTCTTAATTAACCAACGAACTAAATTATTTCCAAAGCCATGAAAAGCACGATCGTTCTCTTCGCCATAAGAGCCGTTCGAAAGACGATCACCTACGGTCATATCCGCCTCGTCGTTCATAAGGGGCGCTAGCAGTTCAGGCGCTGCTTCTGCAGGATACGTATCGTCGCCATCTACCATAATGTAGTAGTCGGCTTCGATATCGCGAAACATACTACGCACCACATTACCTTTGCCCTGACGTCCTTCAAAACGAACTATTGCCCCATGCTCGCGGGCGATTTTCGACGTATCATCCTTGGAATTGTTGTCGTATACGTAAATATCCGCATCGGGAAGCACCCGTTTAAAGTCGTCAATTACTTTTCCGATAGTAATTGCTTCGTTATAGCAAGGTATCAGAACAGCAACTTTTTCTGCCATGAAAGGGCTCCCTCCAAGATGCCTACTACTGTAGTGTCTCCATAATCTTGTTTAGTGTAACGTCTTTTAACAATTCATCCAACACAATTTACAAGAAGCGATGCCGCACCCGCAACTTCACAACGGATAGCAAGAACAAATACTTAACAGCACCCCTACTTTGTCCCCTCGACTAATAAAACGATGCTAGAATAAAGGCAGCTAATAAACAGGGCTGTTGAGAGCACTGAAACGTACTTCCTGGATATCTCAGGGGAAAGAGGGGCGATTACCATGAAGCAATACAAACGAGTATTTGCTGCACTTGACGGGGGAAGCACCCAAGAAGAAGTTGCGCAACGCGCTATCCAGATCGCTGCGCTCAATCATGCTGAATTGATGCTTGGCCATGTTATTGATTCGGTGCCAGATTCTTTGACCGGAACCGACTATCAAGAACTCGCCCAAACCATTCAGAATCGCTTGGAAGATTCTTTGGGAGACATCTTAAAAGATGCCCGCAATAACCCCGACATTCCTTCTATTGAAGTGGTTGTTAAGGTTGGTCGCATTCAGGAAACCATCCATAACCTTATGATCAAGCCTTTCAATCCCGATATTGTGGTATGCGGCGAGCGTGGTCTTTCCAACATCACCTATGTATTTGTAGGCAGCGTTTCTACCTACTTAATTCGTAACCTGCGTTGTGATGTCTTGGTGGTAAAGCAAGACTAAAAGATTAAATTCAATGCAACATCAAACAACAACGCGCGTTTGTGAGCGGGGCTACAAGCCTCGCTCCTTTTTTTCTATAATACCGATTGTGCTATTACACATTGACTAATCACACTATTTCCCGCGAGCACATCATGCATAGAAAGGTAGAGGCATGCAACAAGACCATTATGATTACCTCATCGTTGGCGCAGGCATTACTGCTGCCGTATTCGCTCACGAAGCTACCCATCGAGCAAAAGCTGCCTTGTTATTGACCGCCGTAACCATATTGCAGGAAATATTTATACTTCTTCCGAGCACGACATCAACGTCCACAAATACGGAGCCCACATTTTCCATACCTCGATTAAGCCTGTATGGGATTACGTAAACCAATTTGCTGAATTCAATAACTACATCAATGCCCCAGTGGCTCGCTATCACGACGAACTTACAACATGCCCTTCAACATGAATACCTTCTCCAAGATGTGGGGCGTGCACGCCAGAAGAAGCACGTGCAAAAATTGAAGAACAGATTGCCGCAGAAGGTATTACTGAACCTAAAAATCTTGAAGAACAGGCCCTTTCTTTGGTTGGTCGCGACATCTTCGAAAAGCTTGTCAAGGAATACACCGAAAAGCAATGGGGACGCGACTGCAAAGATCTGCCTGCTTCCATTATTAAACGTTTGCCTGTTCGCTTTATTTACGACAACAACTATTTCAACGACCGTTGGCAGGGCATTCCAATTGGCGGCTATACTGCTATGGTTCATCGCATGTTCCATGGCACTGAAATTCTTCTTAATACCGAATATCGTGACTTCATTGCTGAGCATAAGGACATCGCCGATCGCATTATTTACTGCGGTCCTATCGATGAGTACTTTGACTTCAAACTAGGTAACCTTGAGTATCGCTCACTTCGATTCGAGTCTGAATTGGTCGAATGCGAAAATTGGCAAGGAAACGCTGTAGTCAACTATACCTCTCACGAAGTGCCTTGGACTCGCATTATCGAGCATAAGCATTTTGAATTTGGCAAGGATGCTTATGGTAATACCATTCCTGTTTCCATCATCACGCGCGAATATCCCGCAGACTGGAAGCCAGGAGACGAGCCCTACTACCCCATCAACGACGAACGCAACACTGCTCTTTACGAAAAGTACGTTGAACTGGCAAAACAAGAAGGAAATGTAGTTTTTGCTGGTCGCTTAGGTGGATACAAATATTACGACATGGACAAGGCTATCGATGCTGCGTTTAACCTTGTTCAACAAGAACTCGGCTTAAACATTCGCCTCAATATGATTGTCCGCGAAGGTAATTCACCCTGGTAATCAAACGAATTCATAATTCCCGGTTTGGAACAACTTTCCAGTAAAGCAAACTATGGGCCAGAAAGGTTTATCCGCTTCTGGCCCACGTTGTTTTTATAGAAGCCTCTCAGTTGCCTCTTGATCGAAAGTATTTCGCTTACCGAATGCCTTCTTCGCCCAAAGTTACTTTGCTAATTGAAAGCGTTTCTGCCCCAAAGGCACCTTTTGCACAAGGGCACCTTACACTTAAAGACGCCTCGGATCCGAAAATGTCTTTCGCCTGAAGATGTTTCACGCCCGAAGGCACCTTTTGCCCATAGAGGAACAATCAATCATGAGTGCGGTGGTCTTGATAATTTGCAAGATATTCTGCAAATTCGGGAGAAGTATCCGAATTGCCCGTACGCCAAGCCTTATGATCGATTATTTCGCTTTCGAATCCATAATAAGCATCGATGTAGGCGATAAGACCATCGAGTGCTTCAAGTTGAGCTTCAGGATAATCACCCGATCCTCCTACATGCACCATTCAATACCGATCGAATAGGAGTTCATACCATAGTCGGCAAAGCTTGAGCCGATAGAAGTCGTTCCTTCTTTATCGTCACGGGATTCGTCTTCCACCCCATAGGCTTCGTTGTGACCGGTGTCTCCAAATCCCGCATGGTGCGTAATGGAATCAAGAGGGACGCACTGCACAATGCTCCCATCTTTATTGATCACGAAGTGTGCCGCTACACCGGCGCCATTTCCATCCCAATATTCAACCACGCTTGAGGCGCTGCCTTCTCCCTCGGTGTCATGCAGAACAATATACTTTTGATACTCAGACCCTTTTTCGCCGTGAACAAAGCTATCTCTATAGTCTTCAGTAATAGAAAGCTGAGCACGAAGTTCTTCGGGATCTGGTGCAGAGCTGGCATGATCATCCGAGGAACCATCAGTGCTATCGACCCCTTTGTCGTTTAGCTCAAATGATTCACTAGATTCGCTACCCGCGCTTCGTTTTGACCTCCTGGATTTGCGGCACATCCAGAAAATGCCAACAACGAAACAAACAGAAGCACGATAAACACCAACGGATAGCAACAAGTTTTAAAGACGTTTACTTTAGATGGTATTTTGCTGCAATGATTCACTCAAAATCCTAATTCACTTACGCTATTACAAAAGCCCTTATGATCTGTTTTAGCCTATTCTATACCGTATTTTGCCAACAGCGTTCCTATTCCCGTCAAATAGCGCTGCTTAGCACTCTGTGCGAAGGTTAGCCACGCGAAGATTAACTACACAAAGGTTAGTTGCGCGCAGCCTCTGCTTCCGCACGTAAATCATGCTCAATTTCACGATCTATTGCTCCTTCGCGTGTGAGAGGCTTCACCTTGAAAGGTACGGCAGGGGTTACCAAACTTACGAGCGGTACCACCACTAAGGAAAGCAACATTGCAAGTGCACCACAATTAATAGGTGAAGAAATAAATCCGAAAATCATATTCGATACCGTAAGGCCAATACCTACAATGAAGCTCGCCCATACTGCTGCCTTAGAAATACGCCCGCTGTACAAGCCCCACAAAAGTGGTCCTAAAAATGCGCCCGCCAATGCACCCCAGGAAATACTCATGAGCTGCGCAATAAAGGTGATGGTCGAGGTGTATTGAATCAATGCCAAAACTGCTGAAATAAGCACGAATACCACAATGAGCGCGCGCATCCAAAGCACCTGAGAGTTTTCGCTCATTTGTTTGATCACTTTACCTTTAAGTAAATCAAGCGTCAGGGACGAGGACGAGGTTAACACTAAAGAAGAAAGCGTCGACATCGAGGCAGACAGTACCAATACCACCACAATACCCAGCAAAATGTCAGGCAAGCCGCTTAGCATCGTAGGAATTATCGAATCATAAATAGGAGTTCCATCAGCAGCATAGGTGATTTGATCTCCAAACAATCGGCTAAATCCTCCCAAGAAATAACTTCCCCCAGCAACGACAAAAGCAAAAATCGTAGAATGATGGCACCTTGTTTAATTGCAGGTCCCGACTTAATGGCATAGAACTTCGAAACCATTTGAGGTAAGCCCCATGTTCCGAGCGATGTCAAAATGATTACTCCCAAAAGATTAAACAAATCAGGGCCAAACATCGAAACGAACGCGCCCTCCAAAGCGCTTGATTCTGCAGGAATTTGCGAGAGCGAAATAATAGCTTCGGAAAAACCACCCTGTCCAGCAAGTACGGCAACAATCACCGCCGCAATTCCTATCAACATGATGATTCCCTGAATAAAATCATTAAGAACCGTCGCCATGTAGCCGCCAAGTACTACATATATGCAAGTCACCACAGCCATTCCTACGATACACACTTCATAGGGAAGGCCAAATGCCATACCAAAAAGACGAGACAATCCGTTGTAGACACTTGCCGTGTAAGGAATAAGAAAAACGAAAATAATGGCTGCAGAAGCAATGCGAAGAGCTTCTGAATGATAACGCTTCCCAAAGAATTCAGGCATAGTGGTCGCTTTGAGTCGCTGGGTTATTTCGCGCGTTCGTGGACCAAGCACCCACCAGGCTAAGAGCGATCCGAGAAGTGCGTTGCCAACCCCAATCCAAAATGCCGCCAGGCATATTTCCAACCAAATTGCCCCGCATACCCTACAAAAATTACGGCAGAAAAATAGCTAGTGCCAAACGCGAACGCGGAAAGCCATGGTCCGACGCTACGACCACCCAGAACAAATCCATCCACACTTTTGGTGTGTTGGCGAGCGTAGATACCAACACCTACTACTACACCGATAAAAATGACAATAATGCATATCTTTGCGACCATATCGAATATCTCCTAATAGGAATTGGGCAAAAGCCAGTTCAATACCAACAAATCATGAAAGGCGCACACGACCTTCTAAAACCGGCGCAATAAAAAAGCACCGGCAGAAAACCGTGTGCTAGAGATATCGATAATAAGAATATGAAGAGAGGGTATTAAGAGAAGAAGCACCGCGCTGCAAAATGCAGAACATACCCTGCGTGGCACGACAAGAACTCGTCGCAACAGCGCGCTCGAAATGATGAGTATGTTTGCTCTTAAAAATCATTACGGGCACTTTACCATACAAAAGTGATGCGGCGCACTGTTTTGATCTGAAGTACCCCATAAGTTGCCGGCAAACGGAGCGCCCATCAGGATGAACGCATTCAATCAAGTGAGCGTTGTTTGCCGAAACCACAATAATCAGTAAAGCAGAGGGTATTTTGCTGCATTAGTAGCGGCTGTCAAAAATTTAGTAGCGATTGTCAAAAAATTTAGTAACGACTGTCAAAAATTCTCTGAGTTTTCTTCTCTGAACGAGGGAGTTCCCCTAGGGGCACTCCTTTTGCGTCAGGAGTGCAACCAATTTTAGCTTTAAAAATAAGCTCCAATTCCGATTCGCAGTGCTTGAGCGCATCGCCTGTTAACTCGGTTTCGAACAAAACGGTCAGGACATCGCGACCCATAATGTGCTCAATCATGACCTGATATTCCGAGGAGGTTCCCGAGTCGCTGCAATTACTTCCTCTACTTGAGCCGGGAACATATTAACGCCTTTGACCTTGAACATATCGTCGGTGCGCCCTACCAATGTATCTATTCGAGGATGTTTCATGCCACAAGCACAATCTCCTGGATAATGCGTGTTAAGTCATGGGTGCGATAACGAATTAACGGTGCGCCTTCTTTTCTGAGTGTAGTCAAAACAAGCTCGCCAATCTCGCCATCAGGCAACTGCTCTCCTGTTTTTGGATCGACAATTTCCGCATACACATAGTCGCTCCAAATATGCATGCCGTTGTGTTCGTGGCAAGAGATACCGATTCCAGGACCATACACTTCGGTTAAGCCGTAGATGTCAAAAATTTCTATGCCCAACTCGTTTTCGATGCGATGGCGCATTTTTTCACCCCACCGCTCAGAGCCAATTACCCCTTTGCGCAAAGAAAGCTTGTCGCGAATACCACGATGAGCAATTTCCTCTGCAAGAAGTAAAGCGTAAGAGCTGGTAGCACAAAGAACCGTTGATTGCAGATCTTCCATCATACGCAACTGTTTTTCGGTATTGCCTGGTCCCAGAGGAACCGCCATAGCACCCAAACGCTCTGCACCGAGCTGGAATCCAATACCCGCAGTCCATAGACCATATCCAGGCGTAATGTGGGATTCGATCTTTATTGGTAATACCCGCCACCTCATAACAACGAGCAAGTAATCTTTTCAGGGAAGAAGCATCCGGTTCCGGATAACGCGTGAGTTCACAAAACTTCCCATTCAGATGTTCTCTGAGTGTACGGAGATCAGCCCCCATGCCATACATTTCGAGCTGAAATTTTATCTTTACCTCTTTCTGCGAATTATAGTGATCGTCACCGTGTCCGAATAACATATAGAAAATTAAAAATGAAGAATGAAAGAATGAATATTAACCATTAATTATTAATTGCTTATATATTGCGTCTTGGATACGTGTGCGGATCTCAAGCGAACTGAGCTTGTTGTTAGCCCGCGTCGGATTCACACGATTGGACAAGAAGATATACAACAGGTTGTTATCCGGGTCCACCCAGAAGCAAGT
>ENA-OQAS01000529-OQAS01000529.1-human-gut-metagenome-genome-assembly--contig:-NODE-529-length-19590-cov-2.767713_pt1 | contig 19590 bp, 30 predicted proteins | sample MGYA00242733_ERZ504523 | MGnify/ENA primary metagenome ERZ504523 (study PRJEB26092, sample SAMD00036239) | human gut metagenome | host: Homo sapiens | study: EMG produced TPA metagenomics assembly of...
GTGATTTTTTCTTTGTTGTCTGAATCTGGTCACCCGCAGACATCAACAAAACTTAATTTATTATCTGTTTTTCTAATGCTGTCATTCAAAGTAGAAGACCAGTTAAATGCATCACTCTTTACTGCATCAGACTGTGCATCGTAAAATTTCTGACTGTCTTGTCCTTTTAACTCATTAGAAGAACCAATCTGTGGATCTCCTACAAACGCAAATGAAAAGCTCTTTGTAGATTTTGTTGTATATGCAGCTGGTTTTGTATAGCCATTTCCATTGTCATAGCTGTAATAGTATGTTTTGTTTTCTTTTAATCCTGTTGCTGTTACTTTGTTAGAATGATAAGTCTGCCCATTACTATCCTGCTCATCTTTTACTTCTGTTTGTTCTGCCTCGTACACCTTGGCATTTTTCATATTACGTCCTTCACCAATGATCAATTTCGGAATACCATTATCTTTCTGATCTGAAGAAATTCCCTGCACTTTAGCTTCTACCTTTGCATCTGTGTTGTTATCATTTGTCTGTTTTGGTGTATACCATGCAAATTAAGTTCCGTTGCATTACTTCCTGGTGATAAAGAAATCTGTGTCCAGTCATTCTTTAAGTTTCCCATTCTTTCTGCCAGCGATTCCACTGTGCTGTCGTTCCCATTGTCTGTGCAATCTCTGTTGCATTTGATTTACCATCTGGAGCCGCACTTGCAAATACTGGTGCTGCATTTGCAGCAGAAGTGTCAATGCCAATGCACTGATCATCATTTGTTTTCTCCAATTAGCCTTCATATATACCTCCTGATTTTTTATTCTCTTGTTTCCTGATTCATTGAGAATTTTATCAGACGTATGTAAAATTTGGTCTTGGAGTGATGTAAACTTTTTGTAAAATTATGATTGATGATCATTACGATCACTGCAATCTTCATCTTCCGGCTTTTCTATACAAAAATGGACAGTCCTGCCTAAAGGGACTGCCCATTCATTTTTAAAAATATGCGATTTTACTGTCTGCATCGTTTTTGTATCATATGATATAATCGCGATTCTCAGAATTCTGATAAATGATGAATATCCCGTTTTCCTGCCTGTTGTGGCAGAAAGGTCCGTTGAACCTTCTTAGTACAGTTTTGCACCTGCTGGAATATGATCATCTACCATCAGAAGATGAAGTTTTTCTTCTCCTTCTTCTTCATGAATTGCACTTAAAAGCATTCCACAGGAATCAATTCCCATCATTGCTCTTGGTGGCAGGTTTGTGATAGCGATCAGTGTCTTTCCGACTAATTCTTCTGGTTCATAGTAAGCATGAATTCCACTTAAGATTGTCCGGTCCTCTCCTGTTCCATCATCTAACGTAAACTGTAATAATTTTTTAGATTTTTTCACTGCTTCGCAGGCTTTTACTTTCACTGCTCTGAAGTCAGATTTGCTGAATGTTTCAAAATCTACTTCTTCTTTGAATAATGGTTCGATCTCAACTTTAGAGAAATCGATCACTTCTTTTACAGCTTCAGGAGCTTTCGCTGCTGGTTTAGACGCTTTCTTTTCTGTTCCCAGAGATTTCATTGTTGGGAATAATAAGACGTCTCTGATCGCTGTAGAGTTTGTTAATAACATTACCATTCTGTCGATACCGAATCCGATACCACCTGTAGGTGGCATACCGATCTCTAATGCATTTAAGAAGTCTTCATCTGTTGTGTTGGCTTCTTCGTCACCCTGTGCAAGAAGTTCTTCCTGTGCTTTGAAACGTTCTCTCTGATCGATCGGATCATTTAACTCAGAGTATGCATTTGCCATCTCCCATCCATTCATAAAGAACTCAAAACGTTCTACATAATCTGGATCTTCTGGTTTTCTCTTTGTTAATGGAGAGATTTCTACTGGGTGATCCATAACAAATGTTGGCTGGATCAGTTTGTCTTCTACGAATTCTTCGAAGAATAAGTTTAAGATATCTCCTCGTTTGTGGCGTTCTTCGTATTCTACATGGTGTTCTTCAGCAGCTGCTCTTGCTTCTTCTAAAGTCTTGATCTCTTTAAAGTCTACTCCAGAGTATTTCTTAACTGCATCTACCATTGTGATTCTCTCAAAAGGTTTTCCAAGATCGATCTCGAAATCTTTATACTGAATCTTTGTTCCACCGCATACTTCTTCTGCAAGATAACGATATAAGTTCTCTGTCAGATCCATCATTCCGTGATAGTCTGTGTATGCCTGATATAATTCCATTAATGTAAACTCTGGGTTATGACGTGTGTCAACACCTTCGTTACGGAATACACGTCCGATTTCATAAACTTTCTCAAGTCCACCAACGATCAGTCTCTTTAAGTATAACTCTAGAGAAATACGTAATTTTACATCTTCACTTAATGCATTGTAGTGTGTTTCAAATGGTCTTGCTGATGCTCCACCTGCATTGGATACTAACATCGGAGTTTCTACTTCCATGAATCCCTGTCCATCTAGATAAGAACGGATCTTACTGATGATCTTAGAACGTTTGATGAATACTTCTTTGGATTCTTCATTCATGATCAGGTCAACATATCTCTGACGATATCTTGTATCTGTATCTGTTAATCCGTGGAATTTCTCTGGAAGTGGTTTTAAACTCTTAGATAATAAAATCACTTCTTCTGCATGGATAGATTTCTCTCCTGTCTTTGTAGCAAAGACTTTACCTTTGATACCTACGATATCTCCGATATCCATCTTCTTGAAATCCTGATAAGATTCTACACCGATCTCATCTCTTGCTACATATGCCTGAATTCCACCCTGAAGGTCCTGTACGTTACAGAAAGATGCTTTACCCATCACACGTTTGAACATTAAAACGTCCTGCAACTGCTACTTCTTTTCCTTCTAATTCTTCAAAATTATCTTTGATTTCTTTTGAATGATGTGTTACATCATATTTCATGATCTCGAACGGATTCTTCCCAGCTGCCTGTAAGTCAGCCAGTTTCTGTCTTCTTACTTTGATCAGTTCGTTTGTATCTTTATTCTGCTGTGCCACTTTTCTTACTTCCTCTTACTTTCTCTGTACATCAATGACTCTGAAGTCGTTTACCTGATTGATTCCTTCTACGGATACGACATCTCCGATCTTCTTTCCAAGTAAAGCTCTACCGATCGGTGCTTCATTGGAATCTTGTTCTGAAGGATATCTGCTTCTGTAGAACCTACGATATGGTATGTTACTTCTTTTCCAAGAGTGATGTCTTCTAATAATACGTGACATCCAAGGCTGATGACACCTTTTTCAAACTTCTCATCGATAACAACGGCGTTCTTTAAGATCTTTTCGATCTCTTCGATACGTGCTTCCATATCACGCTGTTCATCTTTGGCTGCATCATATTCCGCGTTCTCTGATAAGTCACCCTGTTCTCTTGCTTCTTTGATCTTCTGTGCGATCTCTTTACGTCTTACGACTTTTAATTCTTGTAATTCATCTTCTAATGCTTTTAAACCGTCTGGGGTTAATATATTCTTCTTTGCCTCTGCCATAACACTATTCCTTTCGTTCTAAATGTTAACTGATTAATTATATCTTACCTAAGTTTCTTTTGTCAATTCCTAATCCCTGCCATTCGTGGCTTTGAGATAATTTTGCAGTAATTCTTCTAAGTCTTCGTATGTCTCTGTATGATTTACCTTCTCGCGAAGTTTTGCTGCCCTGGAAAACCGAATGTATACCATGCGACATGTTTCCGCATCTCACGGACTCCGATGTATTCTCCTTTAAAATCGATCATCATCTGTCCATGTCTCAACATCATGGCGACAACTTCTTCTAAGGATGGTCTTGGCATTTCTTCTCCTGTCTCAAAGAAATGTAAAATCTCTTTGAAGATCCATGGATTCCCTTTGGCTCTTCTTCCGATCATAAATCCGTCACAGCCTGTCTCTTCCTGCATTCGTAATACATCTTTTGCACATGTGATATCACCATTTCCAATTACCGGAATATCAACAGCTTCTTTTACCTTGCGAATGATCGACCAGTCTGCTGTTCCTGAATAGTACTGTTCTCTTGTTCTTCCATGAACTGCGATCGCTGCTGCTCCATTCTCCTGTGCAACCTGTGCCATCTCTGGTGCATTGATCAATTCATCGTTAAATCCCTTTCGGATCTTAACTGTAACCGGGATATCCACAGCATCTACAACTGCTTTGATCACTTTCCCTGCTAATTCCGGATTCTTCATCAATGCGGATCCATCACCGTTATTCACGATCTTTGGAACCGGACATCCCATGTTGATATCGATCATCTGAAACCGCCCATCATTGACTTTCGCTGCCATCTGACCCATGATCTCTGGATCGGATCCAAAATCTGGATCGCTATTGGAATTTCCTTCGGATCTGTTGCCATCAATGGCTCAGATTTACGGTTCCCATAGTATAATCCTTTGGCACTTACCATCTCAGTGCACATCATTCCAGCACCCTGTTCTTTACATAACAAACGATATGGTAGATCTGTAACTCCTGCCATCGGTGCAAGTGCTAACGGGTGTTCAATTGTAATATCTCCAATAACCAGAGGTTTTAATTTATTGCTTCTCATAAATGATCTGTAATCCCTTCAATGTTAATGTTGGATCGTAATAGTCGATCTCATCAACCGTCTGTGCGATCATATTTCCAAGGCCTCCGGTTGCGATAACTTTCATGTTATCAAAGCCTGTCTCTTCTTTCATCTTCTGTACCATATATTTTGTCTCACCAACAACTCCATAGTACAAACCTGCCTGCATACTGTCAATCGTGCTGTTTGCAAGGATCGTCTTTGGTTTTAAGATTTCAATCTCTGGCAGACGTGCTGCATCTCTATATAGTACATTTGCTGAAGTGCGAATTCCCGGTGCGATCACACCTGCTAAGAATACACCATTCTCTGTGACAATATCGTATGTTGTTGCAGTTCCATAGTCAATGACGAGTGCTGGTCCGCCATATATTTCATATCCTGCAACCAGATCCACGATCCTGTCTGCTCCAACTTCTCTTGGATTAAATCTTCCAAGATTGATCCCTGTCTTGATCCCAGGTCCCACAATGATCGGTTTTACATCAAAATATTGATCAAACCACTACTCAGTGAATGCATGATATTTGGCACAACAGATCCTATGATCGCTGCCTTCACTTCACCTTCATCCAATCCTTTTTCCTTTAATAGATTTGAAATCAGAATTCCAAATTCATCGGATGTTCTTGGTAACTTTGTTGTAATTCGAAATACCTCTATAATCTCTTTTCTTTTGAATACACCGATCGTTATATTGGTATTCCCAACATCGAGTGCTAATAACATAATTTATACCTCATCTTCTCCCAAAAGGAATATTTTATAATATAGTTCCAAGGACTCCCAGAAATCCTGTTTTTCCTGTCTTAGTTTCTTGATCATCAGTCACTTCCGATCTCATCGTAAAAGAAATCATTATCTTCCACATGAGTAACAAAATTTAATTTGCCTTCTTCATCGAACTCTAATGTCAAGACTCCGCCGACTTCTGCTGTAAATAGTACACATGCAATCTGCAGTTCCTGTTTGATCTGTTCTGGTAATCCAGAAAAATCAGGGTTTAAGTAATATTTCTTCTCATATGCATTGGAACCGCATAATGTAACTTTATCCTGATACATGTTTTTGTATTTCTCCTTGTTTCTTGTATATATTCTCGGAATCTCTTATACGTATCCCAAGATACCTCTTACTGATACCTCTCCGGATGAAACTTCTGATACCTTTCCATCTTCATCCTCTACCAGTAATTCTCCACGATGATTGATGCCTCTTGATAAGAATATCTCTTCTTTGGAACCTCTGACAACCTTGATCTTCTGGTCTGTATGTACCAGAAGTTTATTGTATTCATCTTGCAACATGCTAAGATCTTCTGTCTTCAAAAACATATCGTAATATTTCTCAAAACATTCTAACACTTTCGCTGCCAATGGAGCTCTCTTGATCTTTCTTCCTCCCTCGATCTGGAGTGAAGTTGCCTTATCACTTAAATCTTCTGGAAAATGATCGATATTTACATTGATACCAAGTCCCACTACAATGTAATTGATCTCATCCATCTGAAGGCTCATCTCTGTTAGGATTCCACAGATCTTCTTTCCATTCACAATGATATCGTTTGGCCATTTGATCTTTGCCCGAATTCCTGTTGTCTCACAGATTGCTTCATTTACCGCTAATGCAGTAACTAACGTAAGCATAGAAGAATTCTGAGCTTCGATCTGAGGTTTTAGAAGAAAGCTCATCGCGATCCCTGCTCCAGCTTCTGCCAACCAGCTTCGTCCTCTTCTTCCTTTTCCCATCGTCTGTTCTTCTGTGATCGCAACGGTTCCGTGACCGGCACCTGCCTCTGCCAGACGGCGGATCTCAAGATTTGTAGAATCCATTGTCTCATAACAATAAAGATCTTTTCCAAGCCATTTGGTATGAAGGCAGGATGCTACTTCTTCTTTTGTCAAAAGATCTGGTTCCATCATAAGTTTATAGCCTTTATTTGTCACAGAATCAATCTCGTAACCTTCTGCTCTTAATGCTTTGATATGCTTCCAGACAGCAGTCCTTGAAACTCCCAACCGCTCACAAAGCTGCTGTCCTGATATATAATCATCTGCATTCTTTAATTCCTTGAGAATCTTACTTTTCATTGAATATCCTATCTCCTAATATTCTCCTAAAGTCGCTACCATAACAGCTTTGATCGTGTGCATACGGTTTTCTGCTTCATCAAAAATCACATCTGCATAATGTTCAAAAACATCTTCTGTGATCTCATGTCCTTTAACTGCTGGCAGACAATGCATAACAACTGTAGTATCTTTTCCTGTCATCTCTAATATTTCTTTATTTACCTGATATGGTCTTAATAAAGCAATTCTTTCTGCTGCCTTGTCTTCTTCACCCATAGATGCCCATACGTCTGTGTAAATGCAGTCTGCACCTTCCACAGCTTCTTTCACATCTTCTGTAAAACGGATCTTAGATCCAGATTCTTTCGCATACTCTTCGCACTGTTTTACCAGTTCTTCATTTGGCCATAAACTCTTTGGTGCTAAGCATGTGAAATTCAATCCCATCTTACTGCATCCGATCATTAAAGAGTTGCTCATGTTATTTCTTCCATCTCCAGCGAATACGAAGTTTAATCCTTTGATCTCTCCAAACTGTTCTCTTAATGTTAAGAAGTCCGCTAAGATCTGTGTTGGATGGTAATCATCTGTTAAACCATTCCATACTGGAACTCCACTGTATTTTGCTAATTTCTCTACGTTCTCATGTAAGAATCCACGAAATTCGATCCCGTCAAACATTCTTCCAAGAACTCTTGCTGTATCTTCTACAGATTCTTTGTGTCCTAACTGAATATCATCTTTTCCTAGATATTCTGGGTGTGCACCCTCATCAACACATCCGATCGTAAATGAACATCTTGTTCTTGTACTTGGTTTTTCAAATAAGAGCAATATTTTTCCCTTTTAGACTGTTTCCTGTAATCCCTTTTTTCTTATCTGCTTTTAATTTCGCTGCTAAATCTAAAAAATAACCAATTTCTTCTGGTGTAAAGTCTTTTAATGTTAAGAAACTTCTTCCCTTTAAGCTTGTCTTTGCGTCCATCTTTTGTTCCTCCATTTTGTTGTATCTTGGATGTCTCTGCCCTTTGATCCCTGGCAGACATCATATAGTTGTTATTATATAGGAATGCATCTTTGAAAACAACCCGAAACCCTTATATTTCAAGGATTTCCTTGCATTTTTTCGCAACCATTTCACCTAATTTCCTATGACTTTCTCTTGTCAGGTGGCAGGCATCGATTTCGGAAGCTTTTGCATATTTTGCTGCATCCAGAAATTCAATGTTATGAAACTTTGCCCAGTCTTCATAAATCGGTGCCAATCTCTTGGAATAACTGATCCCTCTTTCAAATCCCATCTCTTCTCCACTTGGAATCTCTGTCAGATCATCCCAAGATGCGGTGGTGCCATTAAAAGGATCTTTGCGGATCGTCCATCTTGTCTCTTCTGTGGAGTGATCGATTTGATCATCTTGATCAGACGGTCGATCCCTTTTCCGATATCTGTTGGTGTTGCCTGAAAACGGATCTTAAGGTCATTCGTTCCAAGCATTAACACTACCAGATCGATCGGTCCGTGGCTGTGTAAACATGGATCTAAATATGTTGCACCATTTCTTCCTGGTCTTAACTCATCTTCAAAACTTGTTGTTCTGCCGTTTAATCCTTCCGGAATCACGATCGCAGAATCTTTCAGTTCCTTTTGCAAAATGGTTGTCCATCGTTCTTCATATTCATAACGGAATCCATTTTCCGGATTATAGCCATAAGTATTAGAATCTCCATAACAAACGATTGTCTTCATCTTTTATCTCCCATCAATATCAAACATGGCAAAAGCCGGAACACCTCTTCAGTGCTCCGGCATACCGCAAGGGTTGTCATATTTTCATAAACATTTTCTGATCTTACTGTTCTTTTACAGTGTCTTGTACCTGTTCTTCGATCAGATCTGCAATATTCTTCTCATCGTCTTTGGCAACTTCTGTAATTGATTTTACAAGACCTGCCATCCCCTGAATCTCAGATGGATAATGATCTTTGTAGCTTTTCCGTCAGCTGCTTTAGCAAATGCTTCTAAGCTCTTTAACTGGATGACTGCATCGTCAGCTTTGGCTGCCTTGATTGATTCAATACCCTGTGCATTCGCTTTCTGGATCGCACGGATCGCTTCTGCCTGACCTTCTGCTTCACGGATCGTTGCTTCTTTCTTCGCTTCCGCACGAAGGATTGCTGCTTCCTTATCTCCCTCTGCCTGAAGGACCATAGATTCTTTCTGTCCTTCTGCACGTAAAATCGCGGACTTCTTCTCACCTTCTGCGATCAGAATCGCTTCTCTTCGTTCACGTTCTGCTTTCATCTGTTTCTCCATGGCATCCTGAATGGCTGCTGGTGGAATGATGTTCTTAAGTTCCACGCGGTTTACTTTGATTCCCCATGGATCTGTCGCAACGTCAAGTGTTGCTCTCATCTGTGTATTGATCGTCTCTCTGGAAGTTAATGTCTCATCTAATTCCAGATCACCGATGACATTTCGAAGTGTTGTAGCTGTCAGATTCTCGATTGCCATGATCGGGTTCTCTACACCGTAACTGTATAATTTTGGATCAGTGATCTGAAAATATACAACTGTATCGATCTGCATCGTAACGTTATCTTTTGTGATAACTGGCTGTGGTGGGAAATCCACAACCTGCTCTTTTAAGTTGACTTTTCTTGCAACACGATCAATAAATGGGACTTTGACATGAAGTCCTACAGACCATGTTCCCTGATAAGCACCCAGTCGTTCTACAACATAAGCATGTGCCTGCGGCACGATACGCACTGTGGATGAATGATCATCGCAAGCAATGCGATAACAATAATAAATAAAATAATCGACATAATCATCTTATACCTCTCTTTCTACGATCAGTTTCACGCCTCGGATTTCTTTTACGATCACTTCGCTGCCTTCTGGAATGATCTCTCCAGCCTCAAAGCTTCTCGCAGTCCAATCCTGGCCATTTAACTGAACCAACCCTTTGCTTTCCATGTTATTGATCGTTTCTTTGACAAGTGCTGTCTGTCCGATCAATGCATCGGTATTCGTTTTTTGCACCTTGCTGTTTAAATATCGTTTGGCAACTGGTCTTGTCAGTGCAAACAACAGACATGTTACCACGATAAATATCAACATCTGTACCCAAAATGGAACACCAAATAGTGCTACGATCGCTGCAACAACGGCTCCACCTGCAAACCAGATACTTGTAAGTCCAAGTGTCATAATCTCAACAAGTAAAAATACCGCGGATGCGATCAGCCAATAAACTGCATACATTTAATCCACCCCCTGTCTCTGGCGTCTTGCCTCATAAACTAAAAGGCCTGATGCCATGGCTGCATTTAATGATTCTACCTTACCACACATTGGAATCTTGATCTTCTTCTGTACTTTGTCTGTCAACTTATCTGTCAAACCATTTCCCTCATTGCCAATGAAAAATGCGGTTCCTTTTTGATAACCTTCCTTCGTATAGTCTGTTCCATTGAGATGTGCTGCATACGTGATGATATTCTTTTGTTTCATCGTTTCTGCAACTTCTAAAAGATCATCGACATAGACAAATGGCACACGAAATATTGATCCCATCGTGGAGCGCGTAACCTTTGGATTATAAATATCTACTGTATCATGACTCATGATAACACCACTGATCCCTGCACCCTCTCCTGTTCGAAGGATCGTCCCGAGATTCCCCGGATCCTGAAGATTCTCAAGCACCAGAAATAATGGTTTTTCCTGTTCTAGAAGATCTTCTAAAGAATATTTCATCATCTTCACCAGTGCAAGAACTCCCTGTGGTGTCATCGTATCGGAAATCTCTTTCATAACTTGAGGTGATACCAATTCCACATCCATATGTTCAAAAATCACTCTATGTTCGTTATAAAAATCTTCAGATGCATAGACTTTATATAAATATTCTTCTGGGATCTCTGTAAACATACGAATTCCCTCTACAAGAAATAATTCTTGTTTTCTTCTTTCTCTTGCACTCTTCTTTAATTTGATGATCTGTTTGATCTGCTTATTCTGAGTGGTTGTGATCATATTCTTATCCACCTCCGATCTATTATTTTCTTAATTTGACCAGATCGTCTTTCTTACCGATCAGCACAAGATTTTCCTCATCTTTGATCGGTTTCGTTGGATCTGGAGCCCCGTCAACACCACCTTCTCCTTCGATCGCGATGACGTTAACGTTATATTTTCCACGGAAATTAATGTCTACTAATGATTTGTTGATCCATTCTTTTCTTGCCGGTACTTTAACGATACTTGTATCTGCGGAAAGGTCAAACAGATCTGTCATACTTCCTCCAAGCAGATTATTTGCGATCCTTGCTCCCATCTCTTCTTCTGGATAAACGATCTCATCGGCTCCAACACGTTTTAATATCTCTCCTTTTAAAGTTCCGTCTGCCTTCGCAAGAACATATGGCACACCGATCTCTTTGACGATCATCAATGCCATAACACTGGAATCTAAATGCTCTGCAGTTGCGATCACAACTGCATCCATTCCTTCCAATCCGATGTTGTTCATCATTTCCTTATCAGATATATCCACACAGACTGCACAAGTTACTTTATCTGCGATATCTCTTACAAGATCCTCATCTTTATCAACTGCCAGTACTTCTGCTCCACCTTTGGCAAGTGACCTTGCGATACTGCTTCCAAACTTTCCGAGTCCTAAAACTGCAACTGACTTCTTCATTCTTCTCCGTTACCTCCGTTGCGATATCATGTTATAATGTGAATCTATTTCACTTATAAGATCAGATCCTGTTCCGGATACATGACCATCTTTTTCTTATTCTTCTGTGAAAAACCGATCGCCATAGAAATCGGTCCGACACGCCCTAAGTACATGGTAATGATGATAATCACTTTCCCTGCGATTGTCAAATTCGGTGTCAATCCTTTGGTTAAACCAACTGTCGCGAGTGCTGATACACATTCATAGCATGAATCCATAAAAGTCCCGTGATCAAATACCAACAGCAATAACACAGATGTCATCAGCACGATCAGGTTGATCACAATGATCGCAAGTGCCTTCGACAACAGATTCTGTGGAACTCTTCGTTTAAATAACGTAATTGATTCTTCTTGTTTTGCCACAGAGAGCACACAAAATACAAGAATTGCGAATGTCACTGTCTTGACACCGCCTGCAGTACCAGTTGGTGATCCTCCGATGATCATCAGAAACATAGAAACCAGCGAAGATGCATCCGTCAATGCGGCCTGTGCTACCGTCTCAAACCCTGCGGTACGTGTCGTCACAGACTGAAACAGTGATGCCTGTATCTTCTGTGGCAATGACAGACTCTCCATAGTTGCTGGATTATGATATTCAAACAGAAAGATCAATATTGTACCAAACAAGATCAAAAATGACGTAATGGATAACACGATCTTGGTCTGAAATCTCCATTGTTGTATCATCCTTTTACAGGAACTTTATCTTTTAACGATCTTTTGAATCCCTGCCAAAGATCCTTCCATACAACAAATCCAAGACCTCCCAGGATGATCAGCCCCATTGTCGTAAAATTCATAACTGGATTCGTTACATAGCTTCGCAGACTGTCGTCTCTTACAATATCCATTCCTGCATTACAAAATGCCGAGATTGAATTAAAGATTGCTGCCCATATTCCATATCCAATGCCAAATTCCGGCACATACTGAGTCGCATAAAGAACTGCTCCAATTCCTTCTATGATCCCTGTCCCGATCAGAATCTTCTTAACTAATGGAACTAAACCTGTCATTGTATTAAGACCCATAGACTCCTGGATCAACATTCTATTTCCAAGAGTGATCCTCTTTCGAAGCATAAAAAACATTCCGGTTGTGATCGTAATGACACCAAGTCCTCCGATCTGTACAAGCAATATGATCACTGCCTGCCCAAATATACTCCAATGTGTCATTGTTGTCTCAACGATCAAACCTGTCACACACACAGATGTTGTTGCTGTAAATAATGCATCAATATAAGGCGTTGCCTGCCCGCTTTGTGTTGCGATCGGCAGTGCAAGCAGTATCGATCCTGCAAATATTGTAATTAAAAATCCAAGCAATATGACCTGTACCGGTCGTAACTCTTTCATAAAATAATGCTCCTATATAGAGAAATAGAGGAATCCTAGATAAACAGGATTCCTCTAAGATCATGTTTTATTTATTTTCCTAATAAATGTGCGATCTGAAGCTGATATTCATCGATATCTTTTGTCATTGCGAGTCCTTCGTCAATGTCCATATCCATGAATCTTCCGTTCTGGTATCCAACAACACGGTTTGTCTTTCCTGCACATAATAAGTCAACTGCGTAAGCACCCATCATAGAAGCGTATACACGGTCTTTTGCTGTTGGGCTTCCACCACGCTGCATATGTCCAAGGATCGTAGCACGTGTTTCAATACCTGTTGCAGATTCAATCTCTTCGCCATACTGTAAGAATGTCCAACACCTTCGGCATTGATTACCATATGATGTGTCTTACCTTTTGCTCTGTTACGAAGTAAATGTTCGATGATCTGCTGTTCTACCTTAGGAAGGTTTCCATCAAAGCTTTCTGGGATCAGGATATCTTCTGCTCCTGTTGCCATACCACACCATAATGCGATATATCCAGCTCCACGTCCCATAACCTCTACGATACTACATCTTTCATGAGATGTTGATGTATCACGGATCTTGTCGATCGCTTCCATCGCTGTGTTAACAGCTGTATCGAATCCGATCGTATATTCTGTACATGCGATATCTAAGTCGATCGTTCCTGGAACACCGATCGTGTTGATTCCAAGCGCTGCTAACTTCTTAGCTCCCTGGAAAGAACCGTCTCCACCAATAACTACCAGTCCGTCGATTCCATGTGCTTTACAGATCTCAGCACCACGTTTCTGACCTTCTTCTGTCTTAAATTCTTCACATCTGGCTGTGAAAAGGATTGTACTCCACGGAAGATCGTATCGGCTGTTTCTGTTGGTGTTAAATCGATGATGTCTTCGTTTAACAGTCCATTGTAACCTTTACGGATTCCCTTGACTTTTAATCCTCTTTCTTTACCAATTCTGGCTACGGCACGCACTGCTGCGTTCATAGCAGGTGCATCTCCACCACTTGTTAAAACTCCAATTGTTTTAATGTTTGGTTTTCCCATTTGCAATATCCTCCAATTATTAATCCATACAATTCTTAACTTGGCTTTTATTCTAATCCATTTAAAGAAATTTTTCAATAGTCTTTGTTATATTCCTAACGATCTAACCCGAATATTTTCTTTTCCATATCGTTTTTCGAGATCAAATAATAAATTCTCGTCACCAGAAACCATATAATCTCTCCCTAGACGGTTCACAGCACGTTCTGTTTTGCAATAGATCACCACTGGATTTTTACCGGGATAGGAAGTTAAAATACCTTTTAATGCATCCTCTTCTTTAAAAAATGCTTCTTTATCCGCAAATTGTACCCATAATTCCTGTCTGCTATCCTCAAAACTGATGATCTGATTACAGATGACTTTGCTTTCTTCTTCAGAAATCTGTGTTGTTCCTTTGATAAATACTTTGGCATCTTCTCTTAAAAGAGACTGATATGTCGCATACTGTCTTGGAAATACGACAACTTCCACGGTTCCTCTTAAGTCTTCCAGTGTGATAAATGCCATATTCTGATTCTTCTTCGTAAGTTTCACACTCATCTCACTGATCAAACCGCCAATGATACAGCTTTCCCGATCGTGAATCTTTGTCTTTCCTGTTTCTTCATCGATCACAAAATCAGAAGTATGTGCTGTTACACTTCGTTCAAGGCGTTCTATATCATCCTCTAAAGGATGTCCACTGACGTAGATCCCAAGCACTTCCTTTTCCATGGCAAGTTTCTGCTCTTTCTCATATTCCCCAACATCTGGATAGGAAATCTGAAAAGACTGCTGGTCTTCTTCTCCAAGAAGATCCATCAGACTCATCTGTCCTGCGATCTCATTTTTCCGTTCTTTCTGGATACTGTCGATCACACTGGCGTAGACGATCATCTGCTGCTTTCTTGTTACATGAAAACAATCTAAAGCTCCCGATTTGATCAGATTTTCTACAGTTCGTTTATTGATCTCTTTGCTTGATAATCGTTCCACGAGATCTTTAAAATCTCTGTATGGTCCATTTAAATTTCGTTCTCTTATGATCGCTTCAATGACTGGCCGTCCCAGACTCTTGATCGCAGTCAGTCCATAGCGGATATTTCCATGGTCTACAGAGAACGCACCCTCTCCATAGTTAATATCTGGTGGCAAAATCTTAATTCCTAATTTCTTGCAGGCATAACTGTATTCTGAAATCTTGTTTGTATTTCCAAGAACAGAGGTTAACAAGGCTGCCATAAATTCTACTGGATAATGGCATCTTAAATAGGCTGTACGATAGCAACTACTGCATATGCTGCCGCATGAGATTTGTTAAATGCATATTTTGCAAAGTCTAACATCTCATCCCAGATCTGTTCGCTGTCTTTTCATCAATACCGTTATTGATACATCCTGGAATTCCTTCTTCTTCATTTCCATAAACGAAATTCTGTCGTTCTTTGATCATGACATCGCCTTTTTTCTTGGACATCGCACGACGTACAAGGTCACTTCGTCCAAGCGTATATCCGGCTAGTTTCATAACGATCTGCATAACCTGTTCCTGATAAACGATACATCCATAGGTTGGCTCCAGAATCTCTTCCATCTGTTCACATTCATAATGTATACTTTCCTGGTGATTCTTTCCCTCAATGTATCGTGGAATAAAGTCCATTGGTCCCGGTCGATACAAAGAAATTCCAGCAATGATATCTTCCATATTCTGTGGTTTTAGTTCTTTCATAAATGACTTCATTCCTGAACTTTCCAACTGAAACACACCTTCTGTATGACCATTTCCGATCATCTCATAAACTTCTTTGTCTGTCGGATCAATTTTCGTGATATCAAAATCCGGCACTTTTCTTCGCACCATTTTCTCTGCGTCCTGAATGACTGTTAATGTACGAAGTCCCAAAAAGTCCATCTTCAACAGACCAAGTTCTTCGATCGTTGTCATCGTAAACTGAGTAACAGCTGCGTTATCTGCACCTGTTGCTAATGGCACATATTCATCAATCGCTGTCTTACCGATCACGACTCCAGCTGCATGCATGGAAGCATGTCTTGGAAGTCCTTCTAGTCTCTTCGACATATCGATCAGATAATGTGTTTCTTCGTCCTGCTCATAAGCATTTCTCAAGTCCTTGCTGATCTTTAATGCTTTATCGATCGTAATATTTAATTCATTTGGAACCATCTTTGATATTCCATCTACTTTTGCATATGGAATATCCAAAACTCTTCCGACATCACGGATCACGCTCTTGCAGCCATAGTTCCAAAAGTGATGATCTGTACTACTTGATCTTTCCCGTATTTTCTTACAACATAATCAATGACTTCCTGTCTTCTCTCATAACAGAAATCCACGTCGATATCGGGCATGGATACACGTTCTGGATTTAAGAAACGTTCAAACAGCAGTTGATACCGGATCGGATCGATATCTGTGATCTCCAAACAGTAAGAAACGATACTTCCGGCTGCGGAACCACGACCAGGTCCCACTGCGATCCCATGTTCTTTTGCATAATGAATGAAATCCCATACGATCAGAAAATAATCAACATATCCCATATTTTCAATAGTTTTCAATTCATAATCCAGCCGCTCTCTTAATTCTTTTGTAATATTCGGATAACGACGTTTTAAGCCTTCTTCGCATAAATGGTTCAGATACGTAACTGCAGTGTATCCTTCTGGCACATCGTATTCTGGCACTTTCTGTTCTCCAAATACGATTTCAACATTACAACGTTTGGCAATCTTGCTGTATTCTCGATCGCTTCTCTTGCATATGGGAACAATCTCTGCATTTCTTCCGGAGATTTTAAATAATACTGACCTCCTTCATAACGCATACGGTCTTCATCCTGCACTTCTTCCCCGTCTGGATACAAAGTAGGATATCATGTGCCTCGCATCTTCTTTAAATGTATAATGAATATCATTTGTAGCAACCAGATCAATGCCTGTTTCTTTTGACATCTTAAGCAGTGCCGTATTTACTTTTGTCTGGTCTGGAATTCCGTGATCTTGCAATTCCAAGAAGAAATTGTCTTTTCCAAAAAGATCCTGTAATCTCAACGCCGTATTCTTTGCTTTTTCGTAGTTATTTTCACGGATATAAGTTGCAACTTCCCCAGCAAGACATGCACTTAATGCGATCAGACCTTCCTTGTATTCTTCCAGAACTTCATAATCTACTCGTGGCTTGTAATAAAATCCTTCGGTAAACCCCCTAGAAACAATCTTCATCAAGTTATGGTAACCCGTGTCATTTTGGGCAAGAAGTACCAGATGATAGTATCTTTTATCTCCCTGACTGGCTTCTTTATCGAATCTCGAACCAGTTGTTACATAAATCTCGCATCCAATGATCGGTTTGATCCCTTCTGCTTTCGCTGCCCTGTAAAAATCGATCACTCCGTACATCGCTCCATGATCGGTGATCGCAATGCTGTCCATGCCAAGCTCTTTTGCCTGATGAACTAGCTCCTTGATCTTACTGGAACCATCCAGCAGACTATATTCTGTATGGACATGTAAATGTGTAAAACTCATGAACCCTCTTTTCTAATATGTTTTTTGTATTTTCTGGCTATCATTTTATCATACAACTTCATTTATGCTATAATCTGTAGATAACAGCATAATTTTTTAAACCATTATCATCAATCACACCTATGCTGAAATCTAACAGTGAAAGAAACGAGGTTTTCTATGGAGAATATAACAATTCAAGACATTTTAGAAGCAACAGACGGAACACTTTTATGTGGTGATCCTTCCATGAAGATTGACCACTTAAGTACGAATTCTATGGAGATCGGTCCTAACACTTTATTTGTACCGATCATCGGAGAACGTGTTGATGCCCATATTTTTATTCCTAATGCATTAAAAGAAGCGGTGCCTGCTTAACACAAGAACATACAGAAGCTTCAGGAAATGCTCCATACATCAAAGTTCCTGATACTTTGACAGCCATGCAGCAGATTGCTGCCTATTACAGAAATAAAATGTCTCTTCCGATCATCGGCGTTACTGGAAGTGTTGGTAAAACAACAACCCGCGAGATGATCGCACATGTTTTAAAGGGCAAATACAAAGTATTTGAAACGATTGGCAATCAAAACAGTCAAGTTGGTGTTCCATTAACATTAGATCATCTGACATCCGAAGATGAAATCGGTGTTCTTGAGATGGGAATGAGTGAAAAGGGACAGATCACAACTCTTGGTAATATCATCCATCCAAACGTTGGTGTTGTCACAAATGTTGGTGTTTCACACATTGAGATGATGGGTTCCCGAGACAATATCTGTATCGAAAAATTAGATATCCAGAATGGTCTGCCTGAAGATGGTGTCCTATTTTTAAATGGAGATAATGATATGATCCGTAAACATATCGATTATGTCAAAAAACCATATGAATTTTACGGTTTCGCAGATGATTTGTACTTACCGTGCAGAAAAAATCCGTGAAAAAGGTGGACAGACTTTATTTGAATTCCACTATGGTGATATGAAAGAACCTATCACTTAAATGTACTTGGAAAGCATAATGTATCCAATGCATTAGCTGCCATTGCGATCGGACTCCGCTATGATGTTCCAATGAGTGCGATCAAGGCACAGTTATCCACATTTTCTGGTCAGCGACAGAATATTATCCACGTTAACGACTATATTCTGATCGATGATGCGTATAATGCAAGCCCAGATTCCATGAAAGCAAGTTTAAGTATTTTATCTGAATTTAAGACACGTGGAAGAAAGATTGCTGTCTTATCTGACATGTTAGAACTTGGACCAGATTCACCGGAATACCACAAAGAAGTGGGACGTTTTATCGCTACAACAAAAGTGACAGATCTCTTTATCACTGGTGAACTTTCCAGACATTATATTGAGGAAGCATGGAAGGAAAATCCTTCTCTTCATACCCGTGCATTTTCTTCTAACGGAGACTGATCGCTTTCCTTGAAACTTACTTAAAGAAGAACGATGTCGTACTGATCAAAGGTTCTAACGGCATGAATCTTAAAGAAGTAAGTAAAGCTTTGATGGCTTGATTGTATCAAAAATAGAACATTATTTTCTCTTGACATTCTTTTTTATAGGACTATTATGAGTGCAACGAAATACAGAATGCAATGAGCAGGACACATCGATATTTGAATTCTTTTCCAGAGAGTTGCCGGTTGCTGTGAGGCAATAAAGAACTTATATCCATATCCCTGCGAGCAGTCAGCTGAACATGATAATTCATTAGTAAGTGCGACCGGGATCCTTCCGTTATCAAGGAGCACATTAAATGATGTGACTAAGGGATTACGATTTGAGTAATAAAAAGAAGTGGTACCGCGGAGAATATTCGTCTTCTGGAATGCTGAGCAAGCATTTCAGGAGATTTTTTTTACTCATTTTTATTGTATCCTGTGTTTTGAATACATTTTATTTTATGATAGAGTTTATTTTAAGAGGAGTGATTAAGAATGAATAGCTTAACAATCGTAGCAATCGCAATCGTCGTATTAGTTGCTGGTTATGCCCTTTACGGACGCTGGTTAGCTAAGACATGGGGAATTGATCCTAAAGCGAAAACCCCAGCTTACACACATGAAGATGGTGAAGATTACATCCCGACACCAAAAGCCGTTGTATTTTCCCATCAGTTTTCATCCATCGCAGGTGCAGGTCCTGTTACCGGACCGATCATCGCCGCAATGTTTGGATGGCTGCCAGTTCTTCTCTGGCTGTTG
>ENA-OQAS01000530-OQAS01000530.1-human-gut-metagenome-genome-assembly--contig:-NODE-530-length-19569-cov-7.116809_pt1 | contig 19569 bp, 28 predicted proteins | sample MGYA00242733_ERZ504523 | MGnify/ENA primary metagenome ERZ504523 (study PRJEB26092, sample SAMD00036239) | human gut metagenome | host: Homo sapiens | study: EMG produced TPA metagenomics assembly of...
CAGTGGGCGGGTGGTGTCGCCAGTCGGGTGCCTTGGCGCCTTCCTTGGTCTTGGAGTCTACCGTGTAGGGCGCCACATAAAAGTAGTATTTGGTGCCCGGCTTGGCGCCGCTGCCTTGAACACAAAGCTGCGGGCGGTGGTGGTGGCCAAGCGCTTTGCTGCTTCTTGGCGGCAATATATTGGTACACCACATAGCGTCGGCGCCGGGCTTTTTGTTCCACTCCAGGGTAATGGAGCCGGTGGCGGTCTTTTGCGTTTTCAGCCCGGTGACGGTGCCCGGCAGGGCGTGCTTGTCGTTCACCTTGGAATAGGGACCCCGGTAAGCGGTGTTGCCCCGATAAGCCGCCACCTGCACCTCGTACAGCTGGGTGTCTGTTAAATCGGTCAGATCCACTCGGGTGGTGCTTACTGCCTTGTCAAAGCCTTTGCCAGTGGTGCGGTTGATGACCTTCACCAAGTAGGCGTTGGCGCCGGGGGTGGCGTTCCAAATGTAGGTGAGTCGTGTTTTGCTGCGGCTCTCCAGGGTCAGACCGGTGACCTTGGCAGGCAGGATCTTAAAGCGATAGTACCACCGCCGCCCGGTGTAAGCACCCAGCCCCTGGGCGGTAATGGTGGCCATGCCCACCGCTTTGTTATTGATATAGGTCAGGGTGTAATCTTTGTCCGCTTTCAGTGGTTGGCCGTCCTCGCCGGTGACGGTGGGGGCGGGCGTGATGGCCTTGCCGGTGTAGGTCTTGCTTTTCAGCAGGGTGGCAGAGCCGGGCAAACTGTTTTTGTTGCCGTACAGAAAGTCCATATCCGTGTTGCCGTTGACCCCGGCCACCTTGCCGTTGTCTGCGTACTGCCACATCAGGTAATCGCCGTCGTACTTGCAGGTCTTGGAGCCGTATTCTGCCACCCACAGGGCGTAGCGGCCCCGGGTTTCCTGCTCAATGTAGTCCAGCAGCGGGCTGCGGCTCATATATAGCCCCGGGGTGTGCCCGGCAGCGGCAATGATGCTGCAAAGTGCTCTACCAGCTGGGTGCAAAAGGCCTTGCCCTTGTTCAGCTGGCTGCTCTCCTCTAAGTCATAAAACACCGGCAGATCCAGGGTGCGGCTGCCCAGTACTTGCAGGCACAGGCGCGCCTCTTTTCCACATCCGCCACGCTCTTGGCATAAGAATACCAGTAAATACCCACCGGCAGCCCGGCGGCAGTGGCGTTCTTAAAGTTGGTGGCAAAGTAGGCGTCCTCCTGGCTGGCGTTCTTGCCGTACCCGGCGCGTAGAATGGCAAAGTCAATGCCGTCGTTCTTTATCTTTTTCCAGTTCACCTTTTCTTGCCAAGCGGAAATATCTACACCGTTTAGCACCTCCAGCTTGTCAAATCGGGCGTTGTGGGTGTAGCTTTTGCCGGTGTATTTGGATTTCATGGTGGCGGCCTGGGCTGCGCCCGCCGTAGGCAGCAGCGCTGTTAAGGCCACCAGCACCGCCAGCAGTACGGCGGTGACAGAAAACAATCGCTTTTTTGCTTTTTGCATTAGGAACCTCCCAAATACCAGCGGTTCAGGTCAATGTACTTGCTGCCGTTGCCTTTGATCTTGCCGGTTTTGGAATATTGCCAAATATCAAAATCCCCGGTGTAGGTGACGGCGCTGTTGTAGTCCGCCACCCAGCGCAGAGTGCCTTGGGCAGGGAGGCGGCGTCGAATTTAGAAATGTAAAAGTGTGAGTTGGCGTACACCCCGGCGGTGTAGCCGTCGGCGGTTACGGTGTCACAAAAGGCGGTGAGCAGCCGGGTGGTGTCCTTTTTGCTCACATTGGCTGCATACAGCCGACCGGCGTGTTCTCCGGCGGCGTTGTAGCCGTATTCATAGTCTATGATCAGCGGCAGCTCCACTTTGGCAAAGCGCACGGCTTCCAGCACAAAACGGGCTTCCTCTTGGGCTTCTTCCTCCGTGGTGGCTTGAGAGAAGAAATATACACCCACCGGTACCCCGGCCTTGCGGGCAGCTTTTAAGTTCTCTTTTGCCATTTTGTCTGCATGGAGCGTACCGTCGTTGTAGCCCCGATAGCCTACACGGATAAAGCAAATCTGGCGCTTTTTGCCAGGGTAGTCCAGTCCACGGTGCCGTTGTGCTCGGAGATGTCTACCCCCTCCACAAAGGGGGCGTCGGTGCCAAAGTCATAGGTTACCCGCTGATGGCGGTTCCCCAGTGCCAGCACTGTGGCAGCCAGCGCACCCACGATCACCAGCGCCAGCGCCGCCTGCACCCACCGGTTGGCAAACAGAGATTGGCCGTTGGTTTTGCGCCGCCCCTTGCGCCGGGCGGTGCCGGCGGGCTTTTTGCGGGTGGCTTTTTTACGGGTGCTTGTCCGCCGTAGGGTTGACCGACTGCGGGTATTCTTTTTTGCAGGTTTTTTTCGTTCGTTTGCCATGCTTTGCTCCGCTTTACCTGTAAATGATCCTTTTAATAGTAATACAAAGCAGGGAGTGGGTCAAGGGCAGCGGGCCAAAATTTACAATTCCCCCGGTATTCCACGGTTGTGGTAATTTAAAGCGCTTTCTTGACAAGTTATCCCGGGCAGTATAATATAATAGGTATCACAGTATAGAAATCAGGTAAAGCCCATGCAGAATTTTGATAAAATGGATCATATGCACTTTATTCGCAAGCTGCCCATTCCTCAGGAGCTGAAAAAAGAGATGCCCCTGACTCCGGAGCTGGCTGCCTACAAGGACAAGCGGGATCAGGAGATCGCCGCCATTATCCGCAGCGAAAGCGACAAGCTGCTGTTGGTGATCGGCCTTGCTCGGCGGATCGGGAGGATGCGGTAATTGACTATATCCACCGCTTGGCAGAGGTGCAAAAGCAGGTGGCGGACAAAATCTTGATCGTTCCCCGCATTTATACCGGCAAGCCCCGCACCACCGGCGCCGGATACAAGGCATGCTCCACCAGCCGGATCCGGGTAAAAAGCCGGATATGTATGAGGGTATTCGCGCCATTCGCCATATTCATCTGCGTGCCTTGCAGGAGACCGGGCTGTCTTGTGCAGACGAGATGCTGTACCCGGAGAACCACCGGTACCTGAGCGATCTGCTTAGCTATGTGGCCGTGGGTGCCCGCAGCGTAGAGAACCAGGAGCACCGGCTGATCTCCAGCGGACTGGATATTCCTGTGGGTATGAAGAATCCCATGAGCGGGGATCTGTCTGTGATGATCAATGCCATTAAGGCCGCCCACGGCGATCATTCCTTTATTTATCGCGGTTGGGAGGTAGAGAGCCAGGGCAACCCCTTGTCCCACGCCATTTTGCGGGGCAGTGTGGACCGACACGGCATCAACCACGCCAATTATCATTACGAGAATTTGCGTATTCTCCACGATCTGTATGTGGAGAGCGGCATTGCCAACCCGGCGGTGCTTATTGACACCAACCACTCCAATTCCTCCAAGCAGTACCTGCAACAGGTGCGTATTGCCAATGAGGTACTCCATTCCATGCGCCACTCGGCGGATATACGCCGTTTGGTAAAGGGCTTTATGATTGAGTCTTACATTGAGGATGGCGCCCAAAAGTGGGAGGACGGCATTTACGGCAAGTCCATCACCGACCCCTGCCTGGGTTGGGACAAGACCCGGGACCTGATTTTCTCCTTGGCGGACCAGTTGTAAACGGAAAAGCATATACTGCGCCCCGGCAGATCGTTTTCGGTCCCGCCGGGGCATTTATTTTTCCAACCTCTGTCCGTTATTGCGATTTTGGGCATTTTTTTGTTCCAACGGTGTTGACAAATGGCGCAAAAGTGCTATATTGGTAGTACAAATTCAACAGTCAAATGCAACGAACAGGACAGGACGAACCGCATCACCGCTTACAGAAAGCCGTCGGTTGTGGAAGACGGCAGCAAGGCACGGTCCTCGTTATCCCCTGCAAGCAGCACCTGTGAGCGGCCCTCGGGCTTCGTAATCGGTGCCGGTACTCCCCGTTATCGGAGCGTGCTATCCGCTTGGCGGGCAGCGCATGAGCGGTCGGCAGCTTTGCCGGCAAGCAGAGTGGTAACGCGCGGGTTTCTGATTTTTACCTTCGTCTTTGCACAGCAGTATTGGCTGTGCCGGGGCGAAGGTTTTTTGTTTTGTATTTGACTGGGAAAGAAGAATGAAAGGAGTCTTTCAAATGAACACATTGGTTATTGTACTGATTGCCATTGTTGTGTTAGGTGCGGGCTATGTGCTGTATGGTCGCCATATTGCCAAGTCCTGGGGTATTGATCCCAAGGCAGAAACCCCCGCAGTGAAGTACAACGACGGCAAAGACTTTGTACCGACCAACGGCTGGACGGTGTTCAGCCATCAATTTTCCTCTATCGCAGGTGCAGGCCCGGTTACCGGCGCCATTCAGGCGGCGGTCTTTGGCTGGGTACCGGTGCTGTTGTGGATCCTGATCGGCGGCGTTTTCTTCGGCGCCGTTACGGACTTCGGCGCCCTGTACGCTTCTGTGAAGAACGAGGGCAAGAGCATGGGTATGCTCATTGAAAAGTACATCGGCAAGCTGGGCCGCAAATTGTTTACCATCTTTTGCTGGCTGTTCTCCGTGCTGATCATCGCCGTATTTGCGGATATGGTTACCGGCACATTCTCTGCCTTTGATGCGGAGACTCTGCAAAAGCTGCCGACTGCGGGGTCAACGGCTCCGCCGGTATGGTGTCTATTATGTTTATGGTGTTTGCGTGGTATTCGGCTGATCCAGAAGAAGTGGAACCTGACCGGGTGGAAAGAGTTTGTTGTGGGCGTTGTCTTTATTGTTGCGTCCTTTGCCGTCGGCATTAAGTGCCTATCATCATGGGCAAGACCAATGGGCTGCGTGGTGTTCGCTTATATTTTCCTGGCGGCCATTATGCCCATTTGGCTGATGAAACAGCTCGGGACTATATGACCACCATTATGTTTGTGTGCATGATCGCCGGTGCATCATCGGTTTGGTCATCGGCCATCCCACCATGGAGCTGCCTGCCTTTACCGGGTTTAATAACGAGAAGCTGGGCACCATGTTCCCCATTCTGTTTGTGACCGTGGCCTGCGGCGCTGTGTCCGGGTTCCATAGCCTGGTGTCCTCCGGCACTTCATCTAAGACCATCGCCAATGAGAAGGATATGCTGAAAGTTGGCTACGGCGCCATGATTTTGGAGAGCGTGCTGGCTGTACTGGCGCTGTGCGTGGCCGGTGCCGCCGCCAAGAACGGCGTGGCTGCCGAAGGCACCCCGTTCCAGATCTTCTCCCGCGGTGTTGCCGGGTTCTTTGAGAAAATGGGCGTGCCGGTGCAGGTAGCACCGTGTTTATGACCATGTGTGTGTCCGCTTTGGCGCTGACCACACTGGACGCTGTGGCTCGGATCGGTAAAATGTCTTTCCAGGAGATCTTCAGCGTAGATGATATGAAGCACGCAGCTCTGTGGCGCAAGGTGGTGTGCAATCCGTATTTTGCTACCATCATCACCCTGCTTTGCGGCTATGTGCTCACCAAGGTGGGCTACCAGCAGATTTGGCCTCTGTTTGGCTCTGCCAACCAGTTGCTCAGCGCACTGGTGCTGATTACGCTGTGCGTGTTCCTGAAGGTTACAGGCAGAAAGAACAAGATCCTGTTCCCGCCTATGATCATTATGCTGTGTGTTACCTTTACTGCGTTGGTGCAGCGGCTGATCGCCATGATCAAGGCCATTCAGCAGGCTGCCGCAGTGGAGATCCCTGCCGGACAGACCAGCTGGGGCGCTGTGTTTATTGCCAACGGTTTGCAGCTGATCATCGCCGTGCTGCTGATTGTACTGGGCTTGACCATTGTGGTCAACAGTGCCAAGAGCTATGTGAAGAGCAAAAAGGCAGCGAGACCGAAGAGGTCGCCAAGGCATAACGGCGTGCGTATAATATTGATATAAACCATGAACCGTCTGCGTATTTCTGCGCAGGCGGTTTTGTGTTTGTATTTGGTTGCCTGCAATAAGGGAGGCAAATCGCAACCGATTCTCCTGAAATATTGAACATATTCCGATTAATGACGGTACAGATTTTCAAATGTGCCAAATAAAGAACCGGACAGTTGTCAAATGCACGGCAGCGTGTTATAATACTGGACGCAAAACAAAACTAAATTTGGAAAAGGGGATTTTTCATGTCTGACAAAACGGAAAAAAAGTACATGAAGAAGTCAGAGATCGTTACCTTTGGTATCGGTCTGTTCGGCGTGGCTCTGATGACCGGCTGGATGCCGGACTACACCGCTACCTTCTTCGCTGACTTCGCGTTCAAAGGCAAGGGATTTGACTCCGCCACCATGGCAAACGCCATCTCTATGGTGTTCTTGGTGGCCGGTATCATCGGCGCCGTGTGCGAGCTGGTGATCGGCTATTTGGTGGATAACACCCGCACCAAGTGGGTAAGGTAAAGCCCTGGGTGGGCTTCGGCGTGGTGCCGCTGGCGTGGTGGCTATGCTGGTATTCATTGCACCCAACACCTCCAACCAAACCTTGGCGATCGTGTGGATGTTTGTGATCTACTCCTTGTATACCGCCTTCAGCTGTGCGGTAGAAAGCCCGTCTAACTGCTTCGGCTCCCTGTGCTCGCCCAATCCGGCAGAGCGCTCCACCGCCATCTCCATCGCTTCGTTCCTGCGCAGCGTGGGCCAGTCCGGCGGTATGGTAGTCGTGATGGTAGTGGGCCTGGTAATGAAGGCCTTGATGGGCAAGCAGCAATATAAGAACGCCGAGGGCCAGGGCCTTGACCTGGTGATCTCCACGGCGGTGTGCGCCCTGGGTCTGATCCTCTTTGTGATGATCTTCTTTACCAATAACAAAGAGCGTGTGCCTTTCACGCAGGAGAAGGTGAGCCTGAAAGACGCCGTCAAGGTGGTCTTTACATACAAGAACCTGCTGATGGTGTCCTTGACCAAGCTGTGCGGTTTTGGCCGCGGCGTGTACGGTACCGTGTCTTTGTACATCGCCATTTACCTGCTGGGCTCTAAGGACCTGAAGTTGGCGCTGCTGCTGCCCATGGGTATCGGTACCGCTGTGGGCACCCTGCTGGTGAACTTTGTGCTCAAGAAGTTCTCCACCAAAAAGACCTTTATTCTTTTCTGCGTGTACGGTGCGTCTTCCATGGCGATCCTGTTCCTGGTGTCTAAGGGTATCGGCTTTAACAGCACCCTGATTGTGCCGTTCCTGATCCTGAACTTCTTCTGCGGTTTGCAGCACGGCAACACCAATGTAACCCCCAATATTATGATCGCCGACTGCGTAGACGAGATCGAGTGGAAAACCGGCCAGCGCAAGGACGGTCTGGCGTATGCCGGTTACGGCCTGTTCTCCAAGATCGCTTCCGCCTTCACCAAGGCGCTGTCCCTGGCTGCTGTACACCTGGTCCGGCTATGCCGTATCTCGTGACGCCAATGTGGCTTATGCCGCCCAGACGGATTCTACTTTGAACAAGATCTTAATGATCTACACCATCATTCCCGCCGTGTTCGTTGTGCTCCAGGCGGTGCCCATCTTCTTCTACGACATGGTCGGTGAGAAGAAGGCGCGCATTACCCGCGAGCTGATGGAGCGCCGTGAGGCGCCGGCTTGGTTGCCGGTGAGGGCGAAGAGACTGCCGATGCGGCAGCAGCCGAGTAAGGGGGCGACGAGAATGGCAAAACAGGAAAAGACTTTTAATACCAAGTTGTATGCGCTGGTGGCATTTCTGTTGGTTGCAGCCATTTTGGCTGTGTCCACCGTGGCCACCTTTAGCAGCAAGTATATTGCATTTAAGCCGGAGAAGGTCGCTCAGGCGTATGCGGATACCATTGCGCAGACCGGTGACGGCTACAATGCCAACAAGTATGCGCTGGTGAGCAAAAGCGAGAAATACGGCGATTTTATCCGCAAGTATTATATGTATCCGGTGATCTATAAGGACGCCGGTTACAAGCCCGGCGACGATACCAAGAACTTAAAGGGCTTGAACGACGACAGCTACAAGTCCGATAAGACCAAGAACGACGACGGTACGCTTACCGGCCAGGTGACCGATGCCATGTATCCCTACTATGTGGAGCTGCTGGGTCAGTACGGCTGGGACGATGCAGACGCTATGTTCACCAATTACTTTGCCAAGTACCAGCAGGTGCGGGGGCAGGTGTTTGGCGACAGTATCTGGACGACGAGGGTATGTTCACTGCGCTGGAGGCCAATGTAAAGACCTACGGCGAGAGCCTGACCGGTACGGAAGAGACCTACGACAAGAACACCAAGGTCAAGCTGACGGATAAGACCATCGGCGCTTACCAAAAGGCGCTGGGCGAGGATTACAAGCTGACCACCACCGTGACCGATGTGCAGTCGGTGGAGGATGTAAAGCTTATACCGCCAAGATGAATACCCAGCTGCTGGCGAATTATGAAGTCAGCGCCGACGACATCAGTGCCGTTTCCACCTGCACCGTGCAGGTAACGGACGCTAAGGGTACCCAGTTGGCCGCCTGCAACCTGACCGTGGTGCAGATCGGCCATACCTGGTATGTAGACAATACCACCGCAGATACCTCTGCGTTGTATCAAATCGGCAAATGATCTTTCGCTTGCCGTAAGAGAGGGAACCGCCCGGACCGTATGGCCCGGGCGGTTTTTTGTGTGGTTATATGTTTTATGCCGCCCTTGCAAAAATGGGACGCCCCTTTTAGGCAATAAAGGGGAGCTGACGCACCTGCGCGACTGAGGAATTATGCGGGCGGATACGATCTGCCCCTACGATCGGTTTTATCATTTCCCTGCCTGCGTATGCGCCCGAATCCAGGCCACCAGCCGGTCATACCCGGCGGAGCCGTTGGCCACGGCCCAGCCCAAGGCGGCCACTTCCTCGCTGTCTGCGTGCAACTGCACGCCGTTCAACTTAAAAAGCACAGCATAACAAAAATGCCGATCCGCTTGTTGCCGTCTACGAATGCGTGGTCCTTGATCAGCGCAAAGGCCAGCCGCGCCGCCTTTTCTTCTCGGGTGGGGTATAGTTCCACACCGTCAAAGGTGGCGTAAGCACTCTCTATGGCGGACTCCAGCAGAGCAGCGTCTCGCACTTCCACATCGCCGCCGGTAGCGGCTGCCATCATTTGGTGCAGTCCCAGCACCGTATCTACTTTCAATTTGATCATTTCGCCAACTCCTGAAAGGCGGGCAGGTATTGCTCCAGCACCTGCTGCGCCACCATATTGATTTGTTCCTTTTCGGTCAGGCTTGCTCCTACGCCGAATTTGCTAGCTTCTTCTGCCGCCGCAGCGTTTTGTCCTGCGGCGCGTTTTTCTTTGTTCATAGCTATACCTCCGTGATGTTTATATTGGTAATACGAACGGGAGAGGGGTTTTGCGTGTAGGGGAGTAAAAAAATAAAATCCCTCAGTCACTTCGTGACAGCACCTAATCGGTGCCCGTCCCCTCTGTCGCTGCGCGACATCTCCCCGCACTGCGAGCAGGTAGAGGGATTGCACGCCCTGCAACTCGCCGCCATTTCCTATCCTGAAAAAAAGCCATATTCTTTTGCAACCCACTATGCAAGCATGCAAAAATATGGTATAATTCTTGCGAGACAGTGTGCATTATCCGACGGTTGTCTGCTGGTGCTGAGGATCAAAAAATCGTGGAGCATTTCTTTGATCTGATGGAGGAGAGCATTGGCCTGTTGATCGAGGAAGCGTAAGGCTTTTACAGAATCGGTTTGGATTTATCATTCTTTACAAAAAAATAAGGCCCCTGCCATTGCAGGGGCTTTGTGCGTATGAATCATAGTATGGATTACCGTATTTTGCGCAGCTGTGCGGTGAGTACGGCAGTCAGCTTTTCCCGGTCAAAGGCGGGCAGCGGCTCCAGAATCACATCAATACAGCCGCCTACGGCGTAGATCACATTGGTTACCTGGTGATAATTTTTTCCATAGTGAAGTTGTTGTGGGAGCAAATGGCCTCGGTCATCTGCTGTTTGAGCATGCGCAGGGCGGGGGCGCACATACGGCTGTTTTTAAATTTGGTCAGCCGCTCAATGTTGTTGTTGCGCTCAATCTCATTGAGCATACTGTTAATTATATCCGTGGGGTCCCGCTGGATTTGATCGTAGTTGATGCCCTTGGCGATCTCCACAATGCCGTTGGTGATGGTCTCAAAGCAGAATTGAATGCACGCGCCCATGCTCTTAAAGTGCAGATAAAAGGTGCTTTTGTTAATGTCTGCTTTTTTGCACAGCTCCAATACGGTGATCTTGTCCGTTTCTTTTTCAATCATCAGTGCGATCATGGCGTTAAAGACCGCCGCTTTGGTGCGCTTTACCCGTCTGTCCATTTCTTAGAAAAACCCCCCTCAAATCGCTTTGTAATGGACACCTGTCCAATAGCAAATACTATGATAACATAAATGAAAGAAAGGTTGCAAGCAACTTCACGGAATTTGTAGGAAGTGCTGGAAAACGCCATGAAAACTTGTGCAAAAACACGAAAAATTGTCCCGCTGGTACTGGCGCTTTTACTGCTTTTTGGCGGTTGCAGTGCGGTCAACAGGGCTGCCGTCTTTGGTACAAACGGCAACGAGACTACCCGGCGGCAGGATGTGTTGACGGTGGAATTTCTGGATGTAGGTCAGGCCAATGCGGCGCTGCTCACCTGTGGGGGCAAGAGTCTGCTCATCGACGGCGGCAATGTGGCAGACGGCGCCAAGGTCACTCGTGCGTGCAGGCGGCAACGGACCGGCTGGACTATGTGGTGAATACCCACGGCCACGAGGACCATGTGGGCGGCCTGCCTGCTGTGGTGGACGCGGTGCCGGTGGGGCAGGCCATTGTCAGCCCGGTGACGACGGACAGCGAATATTACCGGGATTTTGTGGACGCGTTGGCGGATCGAGGTGTGACCCCGGTAGCCGGGCAGGCGGGTATGCAGTTCTCTTTGGGGGACGCTAAGTGTACCCTGCTGGGTCCTGTCGCTGCCGGCAGCGATCTGAACAACAGCAGTCTGGTGCTGCAAGTGCGCTTTGGCGGCGCGACTTTTCTCTTTATGGGCGATGCGGGGCGGAGGAAGAGCGCAGCTTGATCCAAAGCGGTGCAGACGTAAGTTGTGATGTGCTGGCGGTGGGTCACCACGGCAGCGGCTCTGCCACCGGCTATGTGTTTCTGCGCCAGGCGTTGCCCAAGTATGCGGTGATCTCCGTGGGCGCGGGCAACCGTTATGGCACCCGGCAGAGAGCACGCTTTCCCGCCTGCGGATGCCGGGTGTACCGTCTATCGCACGGATCAAAGCGGCACAATCACCATAGTGACGGATAAAAACGGAAAAATCCGCTGTCCTGCATAAAAAAAATGTTGTATTCCGCCGCTTTTTCAGCTATAATAGATACAGAATTTTACATATTGGAGGAATTTTACCTATGTATTGTTGGTTAGACGGCAAAACTGTTGTTGTAACCGGCGCTTCCGGCGGTATGGGCGCAGGCATTGCGGCTACCTTGATCAAGAAGCACGGCTGCACTGTGATCGGCGTGGCTCGGTCGGAACCCAAGATGCTCAAATTCATTGAGGAGCTTGGCCCCACTTATGCCCAGCAGTTCTCTTACAAGCTGTTTGATGTGTCTGTTAAGGAGAATTGGGAGACTTCTATAACGAGCTGGTAGAGGAAGGCGTGCAGGTGGATGTGCTGGTAAACAATGCCGGTATTTTGCCTAAGTTTAAGCGCTTTGACCGGTACAGCGATGAAGAAATTGAGCGTGCCATCAACATTAATTTCTACAGCTGCGTGTATTCCGTTAAGACATTTCTGCCCATGCTGCTGAAGAGCACGGATCCGGGCATTGTTAACATTGACTCTTCTGCTGCGCTGATGAGCCTGGCCGGTACTTCCATGTACAGCGCTTCCAAGGCTGCACTGAAGGGCTTTACCGAGGCTCTGCGTGAGGAGTTCCGCGGCAAGTGCTATGTGGGTCTGGTTTGCCCCGGCTTTACCAAGACGGATATTTTCCGCGGCCAGTCCAACGCAGGCGGCAAGGGCGAGAAGGTCATCAATATGATCTCTACCGATTGCGACCTGATGGTGAAGATGATCATGTTCGGTATAGAGCACAAGCAGGCACTGCAGATCCACGGTGTGGATGCCCACGCCATGAGCGTGTTCGGCAAGCTGCTGCCGGTGAACGGCTCTCGCCTGTTCAGCGCTGTGATGAAAGCGGCGGACATTGACCTGTTTAAGGAAGTTTTTAAGGACGACGCCGAGCTGGCGGAGTAAATTTTAAGCATTTAAGGGACGCAGCCGTTTCAATGAGGAAATGGCTTTGCGCCCCTTTCTGCTTTTTTGCAATAAAAAGGAGGGGTTTTTATGGCAGATGCTGTAACGGCAACGAAAAAAAAGTATATGAATTTTAAGGAGATTGCGGCGTACTCCCTGGGGCTGTTCGGGTTCCAGGCCATCGTAGGCTTGCTAAACTCCTACCAGGCCGAGTTTGACGGCTCCATTTTGGGCGCCAATGTGTCTGTGGTGGCCATTTTAATTTTGGTGGCCAAGATTGTGTCTGCTGTGGCGGACCCGGTGGTGGGCAACCTGATCGATCGTTCCAAAAGCAAGCGGGGCAAGTTCAAATCTATGATCCTGTACTCTCTGGTGCCGCTGCTGGTGATGACCGCCGTGGTGTTTGTGAAAGTACCGTTCTCCGGCACCGGGCTGTATGTGTGGATCTTCCTCACCTACTTGGTATGGTCTATTGCCATGACTATGGGCGATGTGCTCGCAGGGGATCGCCTCCGTGCTGACCCCGGATCCCACGGAGCGTACCAATGTGGTGTCCATTTCCAATACCTTTAAGCAGATCGGCTTTTCTGCCTGCGTGGTGATCGTGCCGATTGCCTGCCTGATTATTCCCGGCGTCCAAGGTGTTCGTTAAGTCCGGCGAGACAGATACGCCTATGATTGCTTCCGAGTTCTTCTGGACCGCCGTGCTCACCGCCATCTTTGGTTGTGTGCTCTTCGCCCTGATCCCGCTGCTCAATAAGGAGCGGGTGCCCTACCAGGCCGGCGAAAAGACCACCTTTAAGGATATGATGGGCGCGCTGAAGAACAACAAGCCCTTAATGCTGGTGATTATTTCTTATTTCCTGGGCTTTGGCCGCCAGATGGCTATGGGTATCCAGGTACAGGCCGCAACGGTGATCCTGGGCAGCCAAAACTTGGTGGCTGTTTTGGGTATCGTCACCGCAGTGGGTTCCATGATCAGTATGGCGCTGTGCCCCTGCTGATTAAGAAGCTGGATGAGCGCAAGGCGTACATTCTTCTGTCTGTTTACGGCTTTGCCGCTTCCATTTTCTCCTTTGTGATCGGCCATTTCTGGTTCCAGTCTCCGGACAATATGGTGCTCACCGTGCTGTTTTATGCCTCTCTGTTCCTGATCGGCTTGCAGTTCGGTGCCGTCACCTTAATGCCCATGATTATGACTGCCGATTGTGTGGATTATTACGAGTATGAGACCGGCAAGCGGATGGAGGCGCCGCCTATTCCATCCTGACCTTGACCATTAAGGTGTGCCTGGCACTGGGTACCGCCGTGGGTCTGATCTTTGTGCAGGTGTCCGGTTATTATGACGCTTTGGGTGCCGGTACTTTCACCACCAAGACCAAGGATATTATCTTCTTTGCTTATACCGCCCTGCCGGGCGTGCTGGCACTGCTGTCCATCTTCCCCATGTTTAAGTACGACATTGTGGGCGAGAAGAAGGCGCAGATCTCTGCCGCCCTGTCCCAGCGCCGCGCCGGTAAAGAATAAGCGCATAATAGCAGATACAATATGTATATATAGAGAAAAGCGACTTCCCCCGGGAGGTCGCTTTTTTGTGTGGTGTTCAGCGGGTTTAAATATGTGTGCATATCCTTTTCCATTGAAAGTGGAGCCGATTCCACGGAGCATTCCTTGTAATTCGCGTGCCACACCATTTATACTGATATTGTTAAAAAAGAAAAATCTTGCTATTCGGTGAAAAGGGGAGCGATTATTGTGAAAAAGCGGAGGGCTTTTATATCCATTATACTTGTTGCTTTGGTGTTAGTTGTTGGTGCATTTTTGGCACCGCATACGGTCAAACCGAAGCTGATGGCCACATACGATCTGGAGCCGCCTTTTTGTGATACCTACAAAGACGGTGGCTATTGCTACTTTTTCGTTCAAAGTGATACGCATTATTGTTTTAACGGAAATGGACAGCAGGAGTTGCAACGCCTGGCGCCCCAATTTGACATTTCGCAGTTAGATGTCAACCGATACGATTATGTTGTTGCAGTGAATTGCCGGATCCGTTCCATTCGTTATAGCTATGGTTCGGCGTACAAAACTATGTCCGTAGGTATAGATACATATATTGCAGATGCCGATTTGACAAAAACGCAGGACGACAGCGTAAGAGTCTATCGAATGAAAAAGGTGAATATCGACTACGATTATAAAAAGTATGGCTCCATCGGCACGGACTTTCGTGTCGCAGAAGAATAATACCGAAAGCGCAGCATATAAAAGAAATAGAATATGTATTTTTTACGCGGTGGGTGATCCTACCGCGCTTTTGTTTGATTTTTTTCAGCTGGGGCGACATATGCACTGCGGGCGGCAATCTGCCGCCCACTTTGAATTGCAACGAGAATTTCCGCATTTTATTTTTTGCTGTTTTTGGCTTGGTTACGCGAAATCTTGGTGGTTCAGAAAAAATTTTTTATTTTTCCCACATTACCTATTGACATAGTAGGCATTATGGTGTATAGTTAAGTCAATCCAACGGGGAGACCCGAAGAAATCAGGAGACCGCTATGAACCGGTTATTTCCCACTTTGTTAAGACAAAATTTCCGATTTGGTCGAATGAGCCGATGTATGTGACCCAATCGTAACCTACACTGTATCATTTGAACTTGAAAGGAATTTGAATTATGAGCAAGAAATACGCATTTGAGACTTTGCAGCTGCATGTTGGCCAGGAGCAGGCGGATCCCGCTACCGACTCCAGAGCCGTACCGATCTATCAAACCACTTCTTATGTGTTCCATAACAGCGACCACGCCCAGGCTCGTTTTGGTCTGGCAGACGCCGGCAACATTTACGGCCGTCTGACCAACTCCACCCAGGATGTGTTTGAAAAGCGCATTGCCGCTTTAGAGGGCGGCGTAGCCGCTTTGGCTACCGCCAGCGGTGCGGCTGCTTTGGCTTACACCTTCCAGGCACTGGCCAAGGCCGGTGACCATATTGTCAGCGCCAAGACCATTTACGGCGGCACTTACAACTACCTGGAGCACACCTTCCGGAGCACGGGGTCAAGACGACTTTTGTTGACCCGGACGATCTGCAAAACTTTGAGGATGCCATTCAGGACAACACCAAGCTGATCTTCTTTGAGACCCTGGGCAACCCCAATTCTAACTTGGTGGACATTGAGGCGCTGGCCAAGATCGCCCACAAGCACGGCATTCCGCTGGTGGCGGACAGCACCTTTGCAACGCCCTATCTGCTGCGCCCCATTGAGTACGGCGTAGACATTGTGGTCCACAGCGCCACCAAGTTCATCGGCGGTCACGGCACCACTCTGGGCGGCGTGATTGTAGACAGCGGCAAGTTCGATTGGGAAAAGAGCGGCAAGTTCCCGCAGCTTACCGAGCCTAACGCCAGCTACCACGGCATCAGCTTTGTGCAGGCTGCCGGCCCGGCTGCATTTGCCACTTATATCCGCGCGATTCTGCTGCGCGATACCGGCGCTGCAATTTCTCCCTTTAACGCATTCCTGCTGCTTCAGGGCGTAGAGACTCTGTCTTTGCGTGTGGAGCGCCATGTGGAGAACACCAAGAAGGTGCTGGAGTACCTGCAAAATCACCCGCTGGTCGAGCATGTGAACCATCCGTCCTTGGATCCCAAATATCAGGATCTGTACAATAAATATTTCCCGAACGGCGCCGGTTCCATCTTCACCTTTGACATCAAGGGGGGCGAAAAAGAGGCAAAGGCCTTTATCGACGCGCTGGAGATCTTCTCTTTGCTGGCCAATGTGGCAGATGTAAAGTCCCTGGTGATCCACCCCAAGACCACCACCCACTCCCAGCTGTCTGAGCAGGAGTTCAACGAGCAGAAGATTTTTGACAACACCATCCGTCTTTCTATCGGTACAGAGAACATCAACGACATTATCGCCGATCTGGAGCAGGGATTTGACGCTGTAAAAGCGCTGAACGCCTGATTTGACCGACAATTTCATTTGAATTTGACAAGGAGTTATTATCATGGCAATTTATAAATCTATCCTGGACCTGGTTGGCGGCACCCCGCTGGTGGAGCTGACCCAGTTTGAAAAAGAGAACGACCTGAAAGCAACTGTTTTGGCGAAGCTGGAGTATTTTAACCCGGCCGGTTCCGTGAAGGACCGTATCGCTAAGGCCATTGTAGAGGACGCAGAAAAGTCCGGCAAGTTGCAGCCCGGCGGCACCATTATTGAGCCCACCTCCGGCAACACCGGTATCGGTCTGGCAGCCGTTGCTGCGGCCAAAAAATATCGCCTGATCATCACCATGCCGGAGACCATGAGCGTGGAGCGCCGCAACCTGATGAAAGCCTATGGCGCAGAGTTGGTGCTCACCGAGGGCGCCAAGGGCATGAAGGGCGCCATCGCCAAGGCAGAGGAGCTGCACGAGCAGATCCCCGGCTCCATCATCGCCGGTCAGTTTGTAAACCCGGTGAACCCGGCCACCCATAAGGCCACCACCGGCCCGGAGATCTGGAAGGACACCGAGGGCAAGGTTGACATCTTTGTGGCAGGCGTAGGCACCGGCGGTACGGTGTCCGGCGTGGGCGCGTACCTAAAGAGCCAAAACCCCAATGTAAAAGTGGTTGCCGTAGAACCCGCTTCCTCCCCGGTGCTGTCCACCGGCCAGGGCGGCGCCCATAAGATTCAGGGTATCGGCGCCGGCTTTGTTCCGGATACGCTGGATACCAAGATCTACGACGAGATCATTACCGTCACCAATGAAGATGCTTTTGCCACCGGCAAGCGCCTGGCTAAGTCCGACGCAGTGCTCACCGGTATCAGCTCCGGTGCAGCCGTTTGGGCGGCCGAGCAGCTGGCCAAGCGCCCGGAGAACGCAGGCAAGACCATCGTAGCCTTGCTGCCGGATACCGGTGACCGCTACCTGTCCACCCCGCTGTTCCAGGACTGATTTTAGCCCCCAAAGAATACCACCGCCCCGGCGTGAGCCAAAGCGGTGGTGTTTTTCTTTGCGTATGCATAAGTGCGGATGGAGCAGCAATAGCTGCCCGCCCAATCACCCGCTTGACAAACCCTGCCGGATATATTAAAATAACACAAGTGCCGTGATCGGCTTGTGCTAGCCGTATGGCGGCGGACAAAGCAGGGAAGCACGGAAAATTTTAAGAAAAAAGCAAAATAAAAAATCGGGGTGTAGCGCAGTTGGTAGCGCGCCTGCTTTGGGTGACGAAGGCGACCGCTGCCGCTGGCAGATGCAGGGAGCCTGAGGAAGCGCAGCAAAACAGAGCGCATAGCGTTGCATAGCAGCGCCATGGGCGACAATTTTGCAAGAGGGCGGACAAAGCAGGGGAGCACGGAAAATTTTACGAAAAAAGCAAAATAAAAAATCGGGGTGTAGCGCAGTTGGTAGCGCGCTGCTTTGGGAGCAGGATGCCGCAGGTTCGAATCCTGTCACTCCGACCAAGAAACCACCGTAATTTTGGTAGAATTACGGTGGCTTTTTGTTGTTGATTGTTGACAGGTTGCCTTATGTTATAATGACCCTGCAAATCGAAATTTGATAACGGTAATAATGAAAACGGAGGACTTGCAATGCGGCTGGATGGATACGGGCTATTTGCTAAAGATATGCCAGCAATGATTCATTTTTATCGAGATGTATGTGGATTTGAAATTAAAGAAGATGAAAACACGAGCAATGTCTATTTGTTAAAAGACGGAACGCTTTTTTGTTTTATTGAAGAAAAGATTTTGAAAAGCGCACAAGCAAAAAATACGAGTATCCACAAAAGGCCTCTGACCTTATGCGCCGGATGTTGACAAATCATAAATTCATCCTTATTCCATATAAGAGCCGCCACGACTTCTGTCATTATCCAACCACCAATTTATTTGTTTTTTTCAGATATTTAGCCGGAAAGGTGCATTTGTGTGGTGGAAAACAGAAAAAATTCTCCAAATCCCTTGACGAAAAAGAGGGAAATGGGTAGAATGAAACTAATTAGAAAGTTTTTTAGAGAGAGAAGAGGTATGAACTATGGGTCGGCGAATTTTGGCTGTGTTGGCGGCGCTTTTAGCGCTTTTGTGGGCAGCGGTGCCGGCCTATGCAGCTTCGCGGCGGTGGACCGCGCCTACCTGACCCGGGAACCTTGGCAGAATGTGCCATTTACGGAATTCCAAGGGGACGGAGTGATTGGCACATACAAGATCTATGCCGACACGGACAATCATTGTCTGTATTTTGCGGTGAGTATGCAAGATCAGCAGGTGGAGCCGGGGGCGAATACCGCCGCCGTTGCGCTGAATTTGCAGGTGTTCTCTGCCAAATTCTCCACTAGGAAATTTACATTTACAACCGGCGCGGACAAGGCACTGCAAAGCTACGACGCATTGCCAGCAGCTGCAATATGCAGGTGGAAATACTGGAAAACAGCGGCGGTTACGGCATCGCAGACGCAATGCCTACTTTGCCATTGCGCTGGATAAAAGCCTGTGCGGGCCGTTGACGGTGCGGCTGGATTATAACTGCGGCGAGCGGGGCATTTGCCTATTGGAGCACGCTGCTTTTGATTACACTTTGCGGAAAAGACGACTGCAAGTCGCAATGCGCGCGCTGGGACAAAGCAATCAACCCGGCAAACCACTACGAAAAAGAAAAAAGAGACCACCACCAAATTCACCTACACCGGCACAGTGCCCCACACGGCCAAAAGCGCACGGAAAAGCAGCGCCCAAACGGTGCGTAAGTTTGCGTACACCGGCGGGACAAGCACCGGTGATACGGAGGAAGAACTGCCAGTACAAACCGGCGGCACAGCCGTGCTCACCGACGGTACATACACCGCAGCGGTGGCGCCGATGCACCGCTCTACCGTAGCGAATATTTTAATTTATCTTGCCATTGCCTTAGCCACAGCAGCCGTGATTGCATTGGTTGCAGGGGTCATCAAATCCCGCAAAGCCAAGGGGGAAGAAGCGCAGGAAAAACAGAGACAAGAGGAAGAACAGGAAATCGAGGATTACGACGAATAGCAAAGCAGAAAGCCACCGATGATCGGTGGCTTTCTTATGTTATATGGGAGAGCAAATTGCTGCCTTTGTGGAATAAAACAGGGGAAATAGTGGGGAAAGGGGGCGCTTTTTGCCGGGGACGGCGAGTGACAGGATCTGCTAATTTTATAGGTTATACTGGTTCAAAAAGACCGTTGAGGACAAGCTTATGAAACTACTGGAAAAGCCAAAATTCACCACCGCCCACAGCCGCGCCGGGACCAAGCGTGCGCTGCTGGGGTGCGCCGGGCACTTGCTGGGTGGGTTTG
>ENA-OQAS01000531-OQAS01000531.1-human-gut-metagenome-genome-assembly--contig:-NODE-531-length-19566-cov-4.499100_pt1 | contig 19566 bp, 23 predicted proteins | sample MGYA00242733_ERZ504523 | MGnify/ENA primary metagenome ERZ504523 (study PRJEB26092, sample SAMD00036239) | human gut metagenome | host: Homo sapiens | study: EMG produced TPA metagenomics assembly of...
AAGCTTTCGTTTGACGGCAGATTTGAGACCTCCGGCGCTATATGCCGTGGTTTGGCCAGGTGAAGGAAAGATGCGGCTATACAGCGATCTGTACAACACCGTGGAACGCCGGTTATCAGGCAGAGCACCCGGCAGGCGGCCCGTATACCAGCGTGGGGGCATGGCTGGAGCCAAGCCTTGGAACAATGAATTACCGCCGCGTATTCCGTTATACGTTTTTAAATGACTGCGATTATAACGACCTCTGCAAAACATACCGTCAGTATGTACGGGAACAGGGCCATCTGCGCACTTTGAAAGAAAAGGCAGTACAGAATCCGTCCATTCACGATCTTGTGGGAACGTGTTTTGTTCATACGGGAATCAAGACGGTTGTGCAGCCGGAGTCCGGCTTTTTCGATCCGCAGAATCCGGAGAAAAATAACCGCGTAGTGCCGTTTTCCGTGCGCGAACAGCAGATCCGCGAAATTCATGATCTCGGCGTAGAGAAAGTCTATCTTCATCTGGACGGCTGGGCAGAACCGGGGTATGACAACCAGCATCCGGACTACACACCGGCATGCCAAGCGGCCGGCGGATGGGAAGACATGAAATCGCTTGTCGATACGATGCATGATTTCGGCTACAAATTCGGTATTCACGACCAGTACCGCGATTATTACCATGCAGCGCCGAGCTACGATGAAAATTATGCCTGCCGCCTTCTGGACGGAACGATACCGGGACACAGTTACTGGGCGGGCGGACCGCAGAGCTATCTCTGTGCAACGCAGGCACCGTTCTATGTGAAACGGAATTTTGCCGAACTGAAGAAAAATGGAATCCGGCTTGACGGTGCATACCTCGATGTGTTTACGTGCAACGAGGGCGACGAGTGCGCAAATCCGGAGCATGTGATGACGAGAAGAGACTGCTATACGTACCGCGGAAACTGCTTCTCCTGGCTGCTCTCACAGGGGATTCTCTCAAGCTCCGAGGAGGTCAGCGACTGGGCCGTTCCGTATCTGGTGTTCTGCCATTATGCACCGTATGACTTATGCTGCGCCCGTCAGAGACACCGAAAAAAGGAATCCCGGTGCCGCTCTTTAATCTTGTGTATCATGACTGCGTAATCGAGCCGTGGATGATGGACCGTGTTTCAAAAGACGAGGACTATATGCTGTATGCGCTTCTTGCAGGCGGTGCACCGTATCTTGTACGGGACGGCGCATATCCGAATACAGATGGTGCATTTGACGGGGAGAAAATCAGTCTGGAAGAGATGACAGAAAGATGCCGCGTTGTAACGGAGCTGCATGAAAAACGGCACTCCTGGAACTGGTACGCCACGAGTGTATGACGGCGGACGGAAGCGTACAGAAGAGTGAATTTTCCGATGGAACATATGTTATTTGTGACTTTGCAGAGCAGATATATGAAATCGGATACGGGGCATAAAAAAAAGCGCCACATGTAGATTTTGTTCTTATAAAAATACAAGATTTTGTGGTTTTTCCTTGTATTTTTTCAAGTGCATATCTTGCGCTGAAAGCAGAGATTTGTTATATTATCCATGCGGAGGTGTTCATGCCCGGTGCAAAGAAGATGCCGGCGCGTGACGAAACAAAATAACACCAGAAAGGAACAAAGCAAATGAGAGAATTTGAACAGTGGGATGGCTTTACCGGAAGACTCTGGAAAGAAGGCATCGACGTACGTGACTTTATTCAGAACAACTATACTCCATATGACGGAGATGAGAAATTCCTGGAGGGACCAACAGAGGCTACAGACCGTCTGTGGGGCAAATTACAGGAACTCCAGAAAGAAGAGCGTGCAAAAGGCGGCGTTCTGGATATGGAGACAGACGTTGTAAGCGGAATCACAGCTTACGGCGCAGCATATATCGATGACAGCATGAAAGATCTGGAGCAGGTAGTTGGTCTTCAGACAGACAAACCGCTGAAACGTGCATTTATGCCGTATGGTGGAATTAAAATGGCTGAGCAGTCCTGCGAGACTTACGGCTACAAACCAAGCGAGAAGCTTCATGAAATTTTCACTAAATATCACAAAACACATAACCAGGGTGTATTCGACATCTACACACCAGAGATGATGAAAGCCCGTCACAATAAAATTCTGACCGGTCTGCCGGATACCTATGGCCGTGGCCGTATCGTAGGCGACTATCGTCGTGTTGCTCTGTACGGTATTGATTACCTGATCGAGCGCAAAAAAGCAGATTTCGCTGCAACCAACCGTCAGGGAATGCGTCGTGGTGACTTCCAGTTAAGAGAAGAGATCGCAGATCAGGTAAAAGCACTTCAGGAAATGAAAGTTATGGCACAGTCTTATGGCTACGACATTTCCCAGCCGGCTAAAAATGCAAAAGAGGCTGTTCAGTGGCTGTACTTTGGATATCTTGCAGCAATCAAGACCCAGAATGGTGCTGCAATGAGCGTTGGCCGTGTATCTACTTCCTCGACATCTACATCGAAAGAGATATCGAAAAAGGTATCCTGACCGAGAAAGAAGCTCAGGAGCTGATCGACCATCTGGTAATGAAATGCCGTATGGTTAAATTTGCAAGAATTCCGTCTTACAATCAGCTGTTCTCCGGTGACCCGGTATGGGCTACTCTGGAAGTTGCCGGTATGGGAATCGACGGACGTTCTATCGTTACAAAGAACGATTTCCGTTTCCTGCATACACTGGAAAACATGGGACCGTCCCCAGAGCCGAACCTTACTGTTCTGTACTCTGAGAATCTTCCGGAAGCTTTCAAGAAATATGCAGCTCATATTTCTGTACAGACAAGCTCTATCCAGTATGAGAACGATGATGTAATGCGTCCGGTATGGGGCGATGATTACTCCATCTGCTGCTGTGTATCTGCTACCGAGACCGGTAAGGAGATCCAGTTCTTCGGCGCTCGTGCAAACCTTGCAAAATGCCTTCTGTACGCTATCAACGGCGGTAAAGACGAGAAGACAAAACAGCAGGTTGCTCCGGAATATCAGCCGATCACCAGCGAGTATCTGGACTATGATGAGGTTATGAAGAAATACGACGTTATGATGGACTGGCTGGCTCATCTGTACGTTGGAACTCTGAACATGATCCATTACATGCATGATAAATATTACTATGAAGCAGCAGAGATGGCTCTGATCGATACCGATGTAAGACGTACCTTCGCTACCGGTATTGCAGGATTCTCTCACGTAGTAGACTCCTTAAGCGCAATCAAATATGCAAAAGTTAAAGTAATCCGTGACGAAGAAGGCATGGCAGTTGACTTCGAGACAACCGGCGACTTCCCAAGATACGGTAATGACGATGACAGAGCAGATGAGATCGCTGTATGGCTGCTCCGCACCTTCATGGACAAACTGAAATACTGCCATACCTATCGTGATTCTGAGCCGACTACCTCTATCCTTACCATTACTTCCAACGTTGTATATGGTAAAGCAACTGGTTCTCTGCCGGATGGAAGAAAAGCTGGTGAGCCTCTGTCTCCAGGAGCTAACCCGTCTTACGGCGCAGAGAAGAGCGGACTTCTTGCTTCCCTGAACTCTGTAGCAAAACTGCCGTATGAGGATGCTCTGGACGGAATCTCCAACACCCAGACCATTAACCCGGGTGCACTTGGACATAACGACGAAGAGCGTACCGAGAACCTGGTACACGTTCTGGACGGATACTTCGAGCAGGGTGCACATCACCTGAACGTAAACGTATTCGGAACCGAAAAACTGATCGACGCAATGGAGCACCCGGAGAAACCGGAGTATGCAAACTTCACAATCCGTGTATCCGGCTATGCAGTTAAATTCATCGACCTGACAAAAGAGCAGCAGATGGACGTAATTGCACGTACCTGCCACGATCATATGTAATTTCTGAAAATGTTATTTCTAAAGCCCCCGCGGCCGCAGCAATGCGGCTGTGGGGGCTTTTTGTATATCGGTGCTTGAATTCCAGTAAAATCCACTTGATTTAGAGTACATAAAATGAGAAAATTTATCAGATGCAGAACGCTAATTGAAAAACTTTTATCAAGTAATTCATAGCGTAAGTTACGAGTTAATGTTATAATACCAAAGTTAGAATTTCCTAACATAAGAAAAAATGGAGTTTTATTTATGAAAAAGAAAATTGTTGCAGCATTTTGTCTTGCCATGGTGATGACGGTCGGCGGATGTTCCGGTGCGGGGACAGCAGCGCAGCCGGAGAGCAGTGAAAGTCAGACACAGCCGGCGTCTGTTTCGGAGTCTTCGAGCAGTTCTGACGCTTCGGAAGAGAATTCCACGCAGAAATCCGCATCATCACAGCTTCTTCCGATGCCGCAGATGCATCGAGCAGCCGAGACATTTTTGCGATGGATACGTACATGACGGTCACTGCCTATGGTCCGAATGCAGAAACGGCGGTGGATCAGGCGCAGCAGGAGATTGAGCGGCTGGATGCACTTCTGTCGACCGGAGAGGAGACGAGTGAAGTAGCGCAGATCAATGCAAACGGCGGCGGAACCTTATCGGAGGATACCACCTATCTGCTGGAACGCTCGCTGGATCTGTATGACAGCACAAACGGCGTTTTCGACATCGCAATTTATCCGATCATGGACGCCTGGGGTTTTACAACCGGAAATTATACGATTCCTTCGGATGAGACGATCGAAAGCCTCCTTCCGCTGACCGATGCCAATGATATCCTTTACGACAAGGACAGCGCATCCATCAGCTTTGCCAAGGACGGCATGAAAATTGACTTCGGCGGAATCGCAAAGGGCTATACCTCCGGCAGAATCGCCGATATTTACCGGGAATGCGGTGTGACGAGCGGGCTCATCAACCTCGGCGGAAACGTTCAGGTTGTCGGCACGAAAACGGACGGCAGTAAATGGCGCGTTGCCGTGCAGAGTCCGGAGGCAGAGGATGATTATCTCGCATTCTCTCGACGGCCAACCGGGCGGTTATTACTTCTGGCGGCTATGAGCGGTATTTCGAACAGGACGGCATGAAATATCATCACATCATCGATCCATCGACCGGTCATCCGGCAAATAACGGTCTGGTGTCGGTGACGATCGTAAGTGCTGACGGAACACTGGCGGATGGCCTTTCTACTTCTCTTTTCATCATGGGGAAGGACAAGGCGGCCGAATACTGGCGTGCACACAGCGATGAATTTGACACCATTCTGGAGGATGAGGACGGCGTTCTGTATGTAACCGAAGGAATTGCTGACGATTTCACATCCGATCACGAGACAAACATTATCAAGAAAGACGGTGATACATAACCATGGGAAAATGGAAAAAACTGACAGCATTTGCACCGGCTCTCGCGGCAGTTATCGTAGCAGCCTGTGCCGGTATTTCGCTGAACGGCTACACTGCACCGGTTTACGCCGTAGAGCAGCCGGAGGCACTGGTGACACCGGAGCCGGAACAGGATACCGATGCAGCGGAAAAGAAAGATGATACAAAAAAGAAGGACGATACCAAAAAGACAACCGATACCGAAGCAGAACTTGTCGCAGCCGTCGGTTCCGGCAGCTTTGAGCTGGCGGACGGAACGTACGAAGGAAGCGGAACAGGTTTTGGCGGTACGATTACAGTCTCTGTCGTATTGAAAGACAAAACGATTCAGTCGATCTCGATTGTAAGCGCTCCCGGCGAGGACGCAGCTTTCCTGAATCGTGCGAAGGGAGTTATCGACCGTATCATCGCATCCCAGAGTGTGGATGTGGACACGGTTTCCGGTGCAACTTCAGTTCAAAAGGTATCCTTGCAGCCGTGAAAAATGCACTGACCGGTCAGGAGGACACTTCAGAACCGGCATCCGCATCAGGAGCGGCAGGCGGCGGAGCCTCTGCCGGCGGAACCGTTACAGTATCTAAAATCGAAGAACCGGCTGCTACCGGGATGGAACGTATTACGGAACCGGAACAGGATTTGGCGGCACAATGAAAGTCTGCGTTGTTGTCAGCGGCGGAAAAATTGCTTCGATTGATATTGTGGAAAACAGCGATACGCCAAGCTACCTTTCCAGTGCTTCCTCTCTGATTTCGACGATTATCTCAACACAGAGTACGAATGTGGATACGGTCTCCGGCGCGACATACAGCTCCCGCGGTATTATTGAAGCTGTGCGGAGTGCCTTAAGTCAGGCGGCAGTGAACGGGTCTTCCAGTACAAACGGAGGAAGCCAGAGCAATACAAACAACGGAAACAACAGCCAGAATAATAATCAGAACAATAACAATTCGTCTGCATCCAAGGGAAGTTTCCCTTATCAGGACGGAATTTATTACGGCACGGCCGCCGGTTTCCAGGGAGACATCAAAGTGGCGGTAGCCCTGCAGGATCAGACGATCAAAGCGGTACTGATTCTGGAAAACGAAGATGACGAGACATTCTTCAACCGTGCCAAAGTCGTAGCGGACCGCATCGTAGACGGACAGAAAACCGATGTGGATCTCGTATCCGGCGCAACGTACAGCTCCCGCGGCATCCAGAACGCAGTAAAACAGGCGCTGGAAAATGCGAAGAAGGCAACAAACGGCGAGACCGTTCCGGATAACGGAACGAGCAGCGGCGGAACCACAACGATTCCGGAAGGAAAATTCCCATACGAGGAAGGCATTTACTACGGAACCGGCGAGGGCTATCTGGGAGACATTACAACGGCAGTTGTCATTCAGGATGAGACGATCAAGGCAATTCTCGTGACCGAGAGTGAAGATGACGAAGCATTCTTAAAACGCGCAAAACAGACAGCAAAGGACGTTGTGAAAAACCAGACACTGGAAGTCGACACCGTTTCCGGCGCAACCTACAGCTCCAGGGGAATTCTTGCGGCAATCAAGGAAGCTTTAAAAGAGGCAGAACGCGTAACTGAGGAAAAGAAAAATCCAACCCCGACACCGACGGTAACTCCGACACCGACCGAAACACCAACTCCGACCGAAACTCCGGAGCCAACTGAGACGCCAACACCAACCCCGACGGAAACTCCGGAACAAAAGATCTATCAGGACGGCGAATACACAGCGATTGCCGTCTGCGAGCCGGATGAAGATGAAGATTTTACCGCTTATCAGCTTTCTGTGACGGTAACAATTGAAAACGATAAAATCGTAGCGTTAAGCAACATCACCGGTGACGGAGACAGTCAGAATGCCTCCTACATCCGCCGCGCATCCGAAGGAACCTCCAAAATCAAAGGCGTTTCCGCTCAGATTCTGGAAACCGGAACGCTTGAAAACATCGACACCGTTTCCCGTGCAACCTGCTCCTCAAAAGCCATTCTTGAGGCATGCCGGAATGCGCTGGATGCTGCGAAAGTAACACAATAAAGGGGAAAACAGATGAGACAATTGATTGTTCGTTTTTTGAATGTCGCTGTCATTGCTGCTGTTCTGATCGGCTACAATACCGTACTCGATAAAAGAGACAAAGAGGATCAGATCGCGCGGCTCTCGGCAGAGCTTGAGACGACCCAGCTTCAGAAGGAAAATCTGCAGGCCGCAGCAGCTGCATCCAACACGGCGGATACGGCCGCAAGTGAAGCAGCAGAAGCAGAAGGGCAGTACGTGGACGGTACGTATGACGGTGAAGCTGACGGCTTCGGCGGCACCATTGCAGTTGAAGTAACCGTAGAGGGCGGCCAGATTACCGATCTTGCCATCACATCCGCCGACGGCGAGGACAGTGCGTATCTGTCAAACGCGGAGGCGATCATTCCAAAGATTATTGAGGCACAGTCCGCCGATGTTGATACGATCAGCGGAGCAACATTCAGCTCCACCGGTATCAGAAATGCGGCGCAGGAAGCAATAGAAAAGGCGGAGAAATAACATGAAAAATTTAGATCTATCCACATTACCGGCAAAGAAGAGAAAACAGATCGTTTCCTGCCTGCGTGCCGGAATCCAGCTTTTATATTTCCTGTTTCTTCCGTCAGTATTTACCGCTGCATTTAACGGAGTGAAATACATTTTTACGCAGCTTGGACAGGGTGAAAAAATTGAGATGACCGCGTTTGTGTCGGCTCTGCTCCTTGTCTGTGCATTTACGATTGTTTTCGGCAGATTTTTCTGCGGTTTTGCATGCGCTTTTGGAAGTCTGGGGGATGCAATGCACGCAATTTATGGTATAATCTGTAAGAAACGTAAAAAGAAGCCCAGATGCATCAAACCGGAACTGGCAAAAAAACTGGCGCTGGTCAAATACGGCATTCTGCTTCTGATTGCTCTTTGCTGCTTTGCAGGAGTTTATCAGAAAGCAAGAGGAACAAGCCCGTGGGATGTCTTTTCCATGCTGCATGCGGGAAATTTCCGACTTTCCTCTTATATTCCAGGCATTGTTCTTCTGGTGCTGATCCTGGTCGGCATGTTCTTTGAGGAGCGCTTTTTCTGCCGTTTCCTGTGCCCAATGGGAGCTGTCTTTTCTCTGCTTCCGATCCTGCCGTTCTTTACTCTGCACCGGAAACGCGAAAACTGCATCCGCGGCTGCAGCGCCTGCACGAGACAGTGCCCGTCAGCAGTGGAACTGCCATCCGATGGATCCGTGGAAATCTCCGGCGACTGTTTCCAGTGCCAGAAATGTATTGATACGTGTCCGAAAGGCAATATCCGCTGCGGGGTAAAGGAATTTCACGGAAATGAAATCCTCTTTACGCTGTTCCGTGCTGTATTCCTGCTGACACTGCTGTTATGGGCTGGCATCTGATTCAGAATAAGGAAAACTATATGAAGAAAAAAGATCTGATTCTGGCAGGCGCCGTTCTGCTCCTGGCTGGAATCCTTGCCTGGCGCTTCGGCTGCCGAAAACGGAAAATGGAAATACCATGAAAGTCACGGTGGACGGCGAAGTCTACGGAACGTATTCACTCGCAGAAAATCAGACCGTGAAAATTCAGACGGGTCACGGAACGAATGTCCTGGTGATCGAAAACGGAAGTGTCCATATGGAAGAAGCTGACTGCCCGGACGGCTACTGCAAAAGACAGGGTACGATTTCCCGGGTAAATGAGACGATCGTGTGCCTGCCGCATAAGCTGGTTGCGGAGGTAGAAAGTGACGGATCCACAACGGACGACGCCGACGATGCGCCGGATGTGATTGTAAAATAATACCAGCTTAGAAGAAAGGAATTGGAATTTATGAGAGACAGCCGCACTGCAAGCAGAAAAATTGCCTTATGCGCCATGCTGATGGCACTTGCCATGATCTTCAGTTATGTGGAGGTACTGATCCCGATCAACCTCGGTGTTCCTGGAATCAAACTCGGCATTGCCAATCTGGTTGTAGTCGTCGGCCTCTTTTTCCTTCCGGCAGGGGAAGTCCTGATGATTTCCGTCGCCCGCATTCTTCTGATGGGGTATCTGTTCGGAAATGGAATGTCCATCCTTTACAGCCTTGCCGGCGGGCTTTTGAGCTTTCTTGTGATGCTTCTGCTGAAACACATCAAGGGCTTTAGTATCACCGGCGTAAGTATTGCAGGAGGCGTGACGCACAATGTCGCGCAGATCTGCGTGGCGGCTCTCGTGGTGCAGAACCGCAAACTGTTCTATTATCTGCCGGCGCTTCTCGTGGCCGGAGTCATCACCGGAATGCTGATCGGAATCCTTTCGGACCGCATTCTTTCTGCGGTAAAACGCGAGGGACGAAAGAGTTCTTCGCGGTGAAAACTCCATAAGTTCTTCGCGGTGAAAACTCCATATCTACGGAATTTTTTCTGTGTGGGAACGAAAATCATCCCACAAACTTCACAGTATCGGATCATTAAATAGTAAAAATACTCAATAAGCAGAATCTGTGCCTCTTTTGAGAAAAAATAATCAGTTAAGAGTTAGACAAAACGATCAAAAATTAGTAGAATAATCTACGGTTAGTTAAAACAATTATTGATTAGTGAAAACTAATATAATAATGAAGGACAGTTTTGCCCCTGTTTTTCCTGCAAAACTGTGGAAAAGGAAAAAGGAGGAAGTTATGATCAAAAGAAAAGAACTTCAGAAAAAATCATTAGCAGCCGTAATGGCAGCTTCCATGACCATGAGCCTGCTCCCGGGAACCGCACTGGCGGATGCTACAAGTGGCGTGCTGGCAGATGGCACTTATGAGTCTACGGCTCATGTTACCAGAACTGCAGAAGACGATGAGGATGAGAATGCATGGGATGAATATGACGTTAATGTCAAAATCACAGTTGCAGACGGTAAGTTTTCTGATATTGCAGTAACACCTGGTTCTGGATACAATACAGAAAATGCTACATATTTTAAAAAAGCAGCTACAAACAGCAAAGGCTTTAAAACCAAATTGCTTGGACAGGCAGCAACTATCGAAAATATTGAAGGATGGGATATCGTATCGGGTGCAACCAGAACGTCTAATGCAGTAAAAACTGCGGCTCTTGCAGCAACCCAAAAAGCAACCCCAACTCCAGCAGCAGTAGACACTGCAGCTCTTGAAAAGCAATCGCATCTGCCGAAGCATTAAAAGAAGCTGATTACACTGCAGATTCCTGGAAAGCTGTTCAGACAGCACTTACCGCAGCAAAAGCTGCTCTTTCTGCAAAAGAGTCTCAGGCGGCTGTTGATACTGCAGCAAACACACTGAATACTGCAGTAAAAGCTCTTGTAAAAGCTCCGACTCCGACTGTAACTCCGACAGCTACACCTACCGCAACACCAACAGCTACTCCGACAGAAACACCTTCCGAGCAGGTATCCTATGTCTGATGAACATTCCGTATGATAAATTTTACGCTGCAGATGTAAATAACTCTGTTCCGGTAGATGTATTTTCCTCTGCAACACTGAACAAAACAAGAACATCAAGCCTTGCCGGCGGCTCTTATCATTCCAATGCAGATGGAAGTGCGATTAACGGTATCACCTTCCCGGTAAAAGTAACAGGAGTGGATCTTTCTAAATTTAAGAAAGTTACAGATTCTGATTCTGTAAGTATTACAGTAACAAACCGTGGTCAGACATCTACACAGACATACACCGGAAAAGACGCCTTATTTGAAAACTCAGACTATGCATATTATGTATTAAGCGAAGCACCTTCTTACTACAAAGAAGCAACGGTAAATGCAGATGGCTCTCTTTCTTTTGGAAAAACAGTTGGAACTGCAATTGAACTGACCAATGTATCTCCGGAATTTATGACTGAATCAAAATATGGAGATTATCAGCTGGATCTCGACGGACTGGAGAACACGATTGATGTTGGAACCGATCAGATCTATGGTGTTATTGTCAGCACGAAAGAAGGCAATGACTATGGTATGCGTCATGTGGAAAATATCTGGCGCGGAACAGAGCTGGCATGGTCAACTGGATTTACAACGCAGGTACATGGCTGCCCGACTTCTTCTGCACATTACAAGAGCATGATGGGACAGCATATCAATAAGGTTACGTATTATACCAGCAAAGGAATCTACACGATTCCGGTGAATGATATTTTTGTTCCGACAATTTGAGGCAAGTGTATCCGTAGAAGACGCTTCTCTTTCCGCTGGAAAGACAACGATGACCGTAACCGGACTTCCGGCTGATTATGATGCAGAATATTCCGTAGATGGTCTGGATGGATTTGCAGTAGACGGAAATACCATTTCTTATTCCGCAAATGCGAAAAAAGGAATGTATACTCTGACGATTCATGATAAAAAAGGTGTTTATGCAGATCTGACACAGAGCTTTACTCTGTATACAGATGCAATGCCGGCTGCTTACAACGAAAAAGGAAGTGCTCCGGCGCTTGTAAAAGCAGAGAATGCATCAGAAGATGACTTTGCTGATTATATCAAGAACATCACTTCGGTAAAAGTAAATGGAAAAGAATATGCAGCAACTGGAAAACGGAAAATAATTCTGATCAAAGAAGACGGTACGCTTGATCTGACAGCTGCCGCTTTTGCAGAAGGAAATAAATTTGAAATCGAAGTAACTGCAACAGGTTACAAGACGCTTTCCTTTACTTATGAGAAGAAAGAAACAACATATAAATATGTATATGCAGGTCTTACCTGGGCTGAGTATTGGGCAGCAGAAGGAGTTCAGGCGGCAGGAAGCGACGCTGGTTCGGATGAAACTGACAGTCGCAAAGAAAGTGATAAAGGCGCTTTTGATGTTGTAACCCGTGCGACCACAAACCATGGACTGCACAGAGGAAGCTTCCAGTGCGCAGCGACTATCTACATGAAAGATGGCACAACCTATGATGTGGCATATTATACCGCAGCAACCACGGCAGTTCTGACCAACGGCGAGACCGTAACTTACGATAAGAGCCAGATTGATCATTATGAAGTAAAAGGTCTGAAATATGTGCCTGTAAAAGTTTCGGAAGATGATTACGAAGATTTCTGCAAAAAGTATGTTGTGGTAGAAAACGGCGGAACACTTTCCGGTGGATTTTCTGAAAATAAACTGCAGAGCTATACAGGCCTGGTTGCAGATGTAACAGAAAACACAAACGGTCTGAAGATAGCAGTGAAAAATGCAGATGGAAGCTTCTCCTTCTCTGCAAGAACAACAGGAAGTGAATCCGGAATCAAAGATCAGGCGCTGAAGACAGCTCCGGATGCTGAGACCGTAGGACTGACCGTGAAAGAAGCCAAAGGTTCTTATGGAGAATTCCTTCGCGTAGATTTAACGGGAAATTACGGCGATCTGGCTGCTAATCTGCAGACCGTAACCTGGACTTATTACGGTGATGATTCCACTTATACGAATGCAAAAGCAACGTATGGAACAAAATTCGCAGCAGATAACTGGATGCATAAAGTAATGGGAATTCAGCTTGGCCTTACCGATTCCCTGCGCTGCACTTTACCGGAGGGAACGGATGGAACCGGTTATTGGAAGATTACGATTCATGCACTTGGCTATGCAGATGCTTCCTACACTTTTGAAGCAACTAAAGCGAATATTGTAGGAGCTGATCCGGTAGAGAGCACAGCAGCACTGGAAGAGGCAATTGCAAAGGCAGATACACTGAATAAAGAGCTTTACACGGAAACTTCCTGGAATAATATGCAGACAGAACTGGCAGAAGCAAAAGAAGCATTGGAGAAAAACAGAGCCAGGGAACCGTAGACGAAGCAACAGAGCATCTGAATGCAGCAATCGAAGCACTTCAGTCCCAGTATGTATTAATGAACATTCCGTATGCTGAGTTCTATCAGGCAGAGGTTCATAACGATATTCCAGTAGATGCATTTACTTCCGCAACCAAGAACAAAACAAGAACAGCCTCCCTTTCCGGCGGATCTTACCATGTGAATGCAGACGGAAGCGATATTACAGGTATCACCTTCCCAGTAAAAGTAACAGAGGGTATGGATCTGAGCAAATACACGAAAGTGACAGATGAGGATTCTGTAGAAATCACTGTTACCAACCGTGGACAGACATCCACCACAACGTATACCGGAAAAGATGCACTGTACGAAAATGCAAGCTATGCATATTACACCTTAAATGAAGTTCCATCTTATTACAAAGAGGCATCTGTAGATGCAGACGGAAATGTAACCTTTGGTGCTGTTCAGGGAGCTGAGGCAACAAAGCTGGAAAATGTAACAGCAGAGCTTTCTACTGAGACTAGATATGGTGATTATCAGCTTGATCTGGATGGTATTACTGATACAATCAAAGCAGGCGAAGATACCGTATACGGTGTTGTTGTCAGCACAAAAGAGGGCAACGATTACGGAATGCGTCATCTGGAGAATATCTGGAGAGTGTCTGAGTTGGCATGGAGCACTGGATTTACCACAAGCGTTCATAATTGCCCGACTTCTTCTGAACATTACAAGAGTATGATGGGACAGACAATCAACAAGATTACATACTACACCAGCAAGGGAATTTATGAAGTTGATGCAGATGTATATGTACCGGTTAAGTTTACAAACGAATTCTCTGTAGAGAATGCTTCCGTAACAGCTGGAAATACTTCTGTTAAACTGGAAGGCCTGCCGGATGATTACGATGCTGTCTATACAATAGAAGGTCTGGCGGGAACCGTGTCCGGTGATACTCTGTACTTCAAGAATGCAGAGAAAGGTTCTTATACATTGACTGTCAGCGATAAGAATGGTAAATATGCAGATCTTTCCGCAGACTTTATCCTTTACACGGAAGAGATGCCGGCAGCATTTAACGAAGATACGACAACACCGGGTCTGCTTAAGAACGGGGATGCAACAGATGAAGAGTTTGCAGATTATCTGAAGAACATTACCTCTGTTACTGTAAATGGAAAAGCATATGCAGCAAGCGGAAGAGGAGCTGTTGTACTGTTCAATGAGGATGGTTCCTTAAAGACAGATGCAGCACCGTTCGCAGAGGGCGATTCCTTTGAAATTACAGTTTCTTCACTGGGATATCAGGATCTTAGCTTCACCTGGAAGAAATCAGCAGAAGAGCCGACTCCTACTCCTACAGAGACCCCAACCGTAACCCCGACCGAGACTCCGACTGTTACCCCGACCGTAACCCCAACTGAGACTCCGACGGTTACACCTACAACAGCACCAACCACAACCCCGACGACTGCTCCTACCACAATACCTACGACGCAGCCGACGAAGACCCCGACAAGCACCCCGAAAGCAACATCTACTCCGCTTGCAAGTAATAAAGTATCCAATACTTCTACTTCCAAGAAGAGCGATAATGCAAAGACCGGTGATGCTACCAACATCTGGGGATGGGTAAGCATGGCAGTTGCATCTCTTGGTGCCGGCGGACTTGGATTCAAACTCCGCGGCAGAAAGAAAAACGAAGACGAAGAGTAATTCAGAACGAAATAACTGAGAAATTCTTCTGACATAAGAAATCACAGAAACCTCTGTTCCAGCTTTTCTGGCGGAGGTTTCTGCCGTTTCGAGGAGTAAAAAAGTGATTCTTTTCTTTTTGTAAAAAACAAAAAATTAAGTGTTCACACAATGCCCAATTCGTGCGATAATAATACTGTGTTTTTTGCACATGCAGCACAATGGAGGTGACTTAGAAAACATGACAGCAAAACTGTTGGAAAAACATATTACCGATACAATTCGGGAATGGCAGGTGAAGATCGGCTATGAGGCGGTACGATGAAGCTCTACTACCCGGCGGAGTCCCTGCGCCGTTCCCTCTCTTTAGACGAAACAGAAGACCTGGCTAAAGCGCTTTCCGCGTTCTGTAAGAACGTACAGCCGCGCCTTGGAATGCTCGCTATTTCGGCAGTCAAAGACCGCTACTGTGTGGAAATCCCGGAGGAGGGATGCTCTTATATTGAGCGGGAAATCCCTGTTCCGGAGCTCCTGCAGAACCTTCTGCAGGTGATCACAACGCCTGGAAACACAATGGAACAGGTTCGAAACTGCTTTTCTTCCTATGCAGAGAAAATGCATACTACCGTGGAAGAAAACGCATCCGAGGAGCATGAGATGGGCCATGTATTTTCTTTTTCAGACCCGTCTGTAGATGAATACTGTTACTGTGTCGAAGAAAATGAATTCGGCCTGACGTATCACCGTTTTTCACGGGAAGATTACGAGGCTTTATAAATAAAAGGAGGATATACATCATGGAATTTACAAAACTGCTGGAAGAAAGAAGAAGCATCCGCGCGTTTGATCCGGAGAAACACGTAACGGCAGAGCAGATCCAGGAGATCGTACAGGCAGCGATTCAGGCACCATCCTGGAAAAACTCACAGACAACACGGTACTATGCCCTGGTAACACCGGAGAAAGTCGAAGAATTTTCCGCAAAATGCCTTCCAGAATTCAATCAGAAGAGTTCAAAGGGAGCCGCACTTGTCGTAACAGCATTCGTAAAAGACCGCTCCGGATTTACACAGGACGGCACACCAGACAACGAAGTTGGAAACGGCTGGGGCTATTACGATCTCGGCCTGCACGACGAAAACCTGATCCTGCGCGCAAGAGAACTTGGCCTTGATACTCTGATTATGGGAATCCGTGATGAGAAAGCTATCCGTGAAGCCCTCTCCATTCCGGAGAATGAGCTCCTTGGTGCTGTCATTGCTGTCGGCTACCGTGCCATTAACCCGGACAAGCCGAAACGTAAAACCGTGGACGATATCTTAAAACTGTTCTAAATCCGGCGCATCCGTGTGAAGACGTGCGCGGTACTTTCCAGGCGGGAATCCAAAGAACCGGGAAAACTGCTTGCTGAACGCATAGACATCGCCATATCCGACAAGACCGGCAATTTCCTTCATCGGTACGCCGCCCTCGAGAAGAATACGGGCCTGCTCCATTCTCTTCCTGGTGCGGTACCGTGCAGGAGAGACGCCGGTCTGTTTTTTAAATACTTTTCGAAACGTCTCATAACCGATCTGGAGTGACCGGGCAAGCTCTTCGAGAGAAATTTCTTCATCAAGATTCTGCGAGAGCATATCGCAGGCGGCCTCGATCGGATCCCGCTGCAGATTCACCCGGTGCGCATGGTAGCCGTACATTCGCAGAATCTCTTTTCCATCTCCGGAATCCGCAAAGGCAGCAGACTGTCCGGTGTGGCCTTTAACGACTGCAGAAGCTTCTGATACCGCTCGAGATCGCCGGGAAGCAGCTCTGCCTTTAGCACCGGCTCCCGGTTCAGAACCGAAAGCGAGCAGAAAAAATCAAAAAACGGTTTCCCAATCGAGATAAAAAATTCCAGCCATTTCCCATCGGGGTCTACGCGTGTGGAATGCGGCACACCCGGCAGACGCTGGACCAGACTTCCCGCCTGCAGCGGATAGGAGGTGCCGTCCTCGGCAATATATTCCCCGCTCCCGCGCAGCAGCACGAAACAGCTGTAATACTCGTTCGAAAAATGATACTGCGAGCGGTCCGCCGTCTCTTTCCGCATAAAACCGCACGCCAGAATCCCGTTCTTCATTTCATTTCCAATACAGCGATAGATAACATCGCTCTTTTCTATTTTTGCAAGCAGATATTCCGGTATCATACGACTTCTCCTTTGCTTTCCCATTTTGGATAAAAGAAACACCAGATCAACTATTTCTCATCCACGTGCAGTGTTTTATACTGAATCATAAGATAACTGCATGAATCTTCTGAAAATCCACAGATGTATTATATCACAGGAAAGCAAAAAAGGAACACCAATCTGGATAAAAAGAAGAGAGACAGTCGGAAAATGCGAAAGCAAAGGCAAGGAGGGTTTCAAGAACATGAGACAGACAAGAGACTGGGAAAATCAGTATATAACGCAGAAAAATCGTTATCCGATGCATACGCCATACGGTGCGTATGAGACGGTAGAGCAGGCGCTCGCCGGAAATCGGAACGCGTCCCGCTTTGTAATGGATCTGAACGGAGACTGGAAATTCAAAATGTATCCGTCACCGGAAGCGGTGGAAGCATTTTATGAAGAGAATTTCGATCACGCAGCATGGGATACGATTCCGGTGCCGTCCAACTGGGAATTGCAGGGATATGGAAAGCCGGTTTACACCAATATGCTGTATCCGTTCAAACGGGAGGCAAACGGCGAAGCATTTGAGATCGAGATTACCGAAGGCACCTACGAGCTGAATGCGCCGTACGTACCGGAGAAAAATCTGACTGGCTGCTATTTCAGAACCTTTGAGGTTCCAACAGACTATATCGGCCGACAGCTTCTCATCGATTTCGGCGGTGTGGAGTCCTGCTTCTATCTCTGGGTCAACGGAAAACAGGTGGGGTATTCCCAGGACAGCAAAGTGAACGCGGAATTTGACATCACCGAATATGTGCAGGAGGGAACGAACACCCTTGCTGTACAGGTGATGCGCTACTGTGACGGTACTTACCTGGAAGATCAGGATTACTGGCATCTGTCCGGTATCTACCGCGATGTCCGCCTCGTATCGAAACCGGTGCAGCACATCCTGGACTACAAAGCAGAGACACTGTTCACACACCCAGATTACACGAAAGCTACCCTCTCTGTCACGATCTGGCCGGACAACTCCAAACCGCTGTACGGCGAGTATCATGCCAAAGTGACGCTGTATGATGCAGAACAGAACAAAGTAACCGAGATGGATTCGAGACCGTTTGCTGAGTGCGGCTTCTATCTGATGCCGAAATTCATCGCAACCGTTACTGCTCCGGTAGAGAACCCGGCACTCTGGACTGCAGAGACTCCGACACTTTACACCCTCGTTGTCGAGCTACAGAACAAAGAGAATGAGACGGTTGATATCGAGAGCTGCAAGGTCGGCTTCCGTCAGGTGGAAATCAACAGCCGCGGTGTTCTGACCCTGAATGGCAAACGCCTTGTGATCCGAGGTGTTGACCGCCACGATTTTTGCGCCGAGACGGGACGTACCGTTTCTGAGGAGCAGATGCGAAAAGAAATTGCTGTGATGAAACGCCTGAATTTCAACGCTGTTCGTACCAGCATTATCCGAATTCCGTGAAATGGTATGATCTGTGTGACGAGCTTGGCATTTACCTTGTCGATGAGACAAATCTTGAGACGCACGGTTACGGCGGACAGCTCAGTGCATCCGCTGAGTGGACAGCCGCTTATCTGGAGCGTGCAACCCGTATGGTACTGCGTGATAAAAACCATCCTTCCATCGTCTTGTGGTCCCTTGGAAATGAATCCGGTGCCGGGGCGAATCATGCCGCGATGCACGGCTGGATCCGCGAATACGACAAGACAAGATACGTTCAGTATGAGTCCGGCAACCCAAAGAGTAATATTTCCGACGTTATCTGCCCAATGTATCCGACGATGAGCTGGCTTGAGGATGTGATGGCAGACGATTCCGATCTCCGCCCGTTCATCATGTGCGAATATGCGTATGCAAAGAGCAACAGCAACGGAAATTTCAAGGAATTTTGGGACTATGTCAACAAATACCCGCGTTTTCAGGTGGATTTATCTGGGATTTTGCAGATAAGGCGATTGCGATTCAAAAAGAAGACGGAAGTATCAAATACGGCTACGGAGGAGCGTTCGATGAGGACGTGACCGATCCGGTTCCGGATATGTGTCTGAACGGTGTTGTTTTTGCCGACCTTTCCTATAAACCGGGCGCATATGAGGTGAGAAACGGGCAGTCCCCGGTAACGATTGAACAGGTGAAAAATCCATATACAGGCGAAACAGTATGGTTCTGGCAAATCGCTATCATACGCTTGATCTTTCGCATCTGAAGGTGCGTTATGAAATTGTGCAGAACGGCGAAATGCTTGCCAAAGGCAGCTATCCGGCATTTTACACGGCACCCGGAACAACAGAGACGCTTCCGCTTCCGGAGCTTCCGGCGAAACTGCATGGCGAGGCCTATGTAAATTATTACGTTGAGCTTGCCCAAGATGCCTTCTATGCACCGGCGGGAACAGAACTATACCGCCGTCAGATTCCGGTTACTTCAGGTGTTTATCTGGCAGATGAGAAAATGATTGTCGGGAAACCACTGACCGTATCGGAGGATGAAAATCATGTTCGCATCACCGGCGAAGAGACCGAAATTATCTTTGATAAAAAGACAGGTGAATTTACCAGATATCAGGCAAAGAGCGTTTCT
>ENA-OQAS01000532-OQAS01000532.1-human-gut-metagenome-genome-assembly--contig:-NODE-532-length-19565-cov-3.408735_pt1 | contig 19565 bp, 17 predicted proteins | sample MGYA00242733_ERZ504523 | MGnify/ENA primary metagenome ERZ504523 (study PRJEB26092, sample SAMD00036239) | human gut metagenome | host: Homo sapiens | study: EMG produced TPA metagenomics assembly of...
TTCGCATCATTGGAAAAAATCTTTGATCGAAGAACGGATTTATAAGGAAGTAAAGTTCGAGCAATCCGAAAATACAGATGCCGCCTGCGAATTCATTGATGAACGGCTGACTCCTTTCTATCCGCAATTTATCCGTGAAGTGACCAAAGAGGATATTCTGAAGTTATTGGATATCAAGATGGCCCGGATTCTGAAGTTCAACAAGGATAAAGCAGATGAGAACATAGCCCGTATCAAGGAACAGATTGAAGAAATAAACAATCATCTGGCACATATCGTAGAATATACCATTGACTGGTATCAGATGTTGAAAGATAAATATGGCAAACAATACCCCCGCCGTACAGAGTTACGTAACTTCGATACCATTGAGGCGGCGAAGGTAGTGGAAGCTAACGAAAAACTCTATATCAACCGCGAAGAAGGCTTTATCGGCACCGCCTTGAAAAAAGATGAATTTATAGCCAACTGTTCAGATATTGACGATGTGATTATCTTCTATAAAGACGGCAAATACAAAGTGGTTCGTGTAACAGACAAAATGTTTGTCGGCAAGAATGTTCTCTATGTCAATATCTTCAAGAAAAACGACAAACGTACCATATACAATGTGGTCTATCGGGATGGAAAAGAAGGGTTTCACTATATCAAACGATTCAACATTACCTCCATCACCCGCGACCGTGAATATGATGTAACGCAAGGTACGCCCGGCTCACGTATCGTTTACTTACAGCCAATCCCAATGGGGAAGCGGAGGTTATCAAGATTACCTTAAAGCCGAATCCGCGTATCAAAAAATCATATATGAAAAAGATTTCAGTGACATCAATATAAAGGGACGCCAGTCCATGGGCAATATCCTGTCTAAATACGAAGTACATAAAATAGCCTTGAAACAACGTGGCGGCTCTACCCTGGGTGGAAGAAAAGTATGGTTTGACCGGGATGTACTCCGCTTGAACTATGACGGACGCGGTGAATATCTGGGAGAATTCCAAAGTGACGAATTGATTTTAATAGTCCATGAAAATGGAGAATTCTATACCAGTAACTTCGATTTGAACAATCATTATGATCCGGGGATCCACATCATCGAGAAGTTCGATGCCAACAAGGTATGGTCCGCCGCTTTATTTGATGCCGATCAGGGATATCCTTATCTGAAACGATTCACTTTGAATCCACTTCACGCCGTCTCAATTATTTGGGCGAGAATAAGGAAAGTCGCTCTATATTGCTTACTTGTGTGGCTTATCCACGCATACAAGTCATATTCGGAGGACATGACAGTTTCCGTGATCCATTGGAAATAGATGTGGACGAATTCATCGGAATCAAGAGTTTCAAAGCGAAAGGAAAACGAATCAGTACTTACAACATTGAACAAATAAATGAACTGGAACCTTTACGCTTCCCCGAACCTTCCAAAGAAGAGGACGGTGCGGAAGAGGGGACTGATGAAAACGAAGAAACTGCCGAAATTGAAGATCCGGATCATGGTAAGAGTGAAACAGATATCATTGATGAAATTACCGGCCAGATGAAACTGTTTTAAGAAATGAAGAAAATTCTCCTGTTATTACTGTCCCTGTTTTTGGGTCTGTCTTCGCAGGCGCAGGAAGACAGCTTACAAGCAAACCGCTACGTTATGAGAGCTACTCTTTACGGTGCCGGTTTTACAAATATATTGGACACCTATCTTTCACCGATGGAATATACCGGACCCGAAATTCGTATCCTGCGTGAAAGTATGCGCATGACCAAACTGATGAATGGCAACGTGTCTGTTCAAAGTCTGTTCCAAGCCAATCTGTCCCTGACAGAGAATAAAGCAGAAACAAGTAATGAAATGGCAGGTATGGTCAATTGGAATTATGCACTGCATTACCAGTTCCGGCTGACAGAAAACTTGAAGATACTGGCGGGTCCCATGCTGGACTTGAAACGGCGGTTCATCTATAACATGCGAAATTCCAATAATCCCGCCCAAGCTAAAGCATATGTCAATCTGGCGGCATCGGGTATGGTCATCTATCGGTTTCATATCGGTAACTATCCGCTGATAGCCCGTTATCAAGCCAATCTGCCTGTCATGGGGGGTATGTTTTCCCCGGAATACGGACAATCTTATTATGAGATATTCAGTTTAAAGAATGGCGGCAAGAATGTGCTGTTCACTTCCCTGCATAACCAACCTTCCTTGCGACAGCTGGTTACATTGGATTTTCCTATCCGGTCGGTCAATATGCGTTTCGGATACCTATGTGATATCCAGCAGGCGAAAGTCAATAATCTGAAAAGTCATATATGGTCACACGCCTTTATGATAGGTTTCGTGAAAAACTTTTATTTATTAAAAGGTAAGAACAAAGTGGCGATGCCCAGCCGGGTCAGCCCTTATTAATATAGAGGATGAAAAGAAATAGTTATATTTTTATCAGTCTGTTATTGTCTGTTGTATTATTTACTTCGTGCATCACGGAGGACGAATACGACAACTCCCCCGAAGGCAACTTCGAAGCATTATGGCAGACTATCGACCGCCAGTATTGTTTCCTTGACTATAAAAAGCAGGAATACGGATTGGACTGGAATGAAATATACAGCCAGTATAAACAGAGAATATCCAAAGGCATGAATAATGAACAGTTATTCGAAGTTCTGGCAGATATGCTGAACGAGTTGCGTGACGGACACGTAAATCTGTCTTCCAAACTGGAGTACTCCCAATATCGTGAATGGTTTGACAGCTATCCGGCCAATTTCAGCGACAGCATCCAACGTGTTTATCTAGGTAAGGATTATGCCCAATCCTCGGGTATGAAGTATCAGATATTCGAGGACAATATAGCCTATATTTATTGTGGCAGTTTCCAATCGGGCATCGGTGAAGGAAATCTGGACGAGGTTCTAAACAAACTGGCTATTTGTGATGGGTTGATTATTGATGTGCGAAATAATTCGGGTGGTAATCTTACCACAGCCGAGAAATTAGCCGCACGTTTCACGAATGAAAAGTGCTGGTAGGCTATATGTCCCATAAAACCGGACCGGGGCACAATGACTTCTCCACTCCCAAAGCAGTTTGGCTGGAACCGTCACTAGACCGTGTACGCTGGCAAAAACAGGCGGTAGTGCTGACTAACCGTCGCTCTTTCAGTGCCACTAATGATTTTGTGAACAGAATGAAAATACTACCTAAAGTAACCATCATCGGTGACAAAACAGGTGGCGGTTCCGGCCTGCCCTTCTCCTCCGAACTGCCCAACGGCTGGTCTGTCCGCTTCTCGGCCAGCCCCATGTACGATGCGGATATGCAACATCTGGAATTCGGTATAGATCCGGACATCAAAGTCAATATGAGTTCAGAGGATATGCAACGCAATGTAGATACCATTATTGAGGCTGCACGTGAATATTTACATAGCCACAAAGAATAATTTTCTAAAAATCTTTGGTACTTAAGAAATATTGCTTATCTTTGCACCCGCTTACCAAAGCAATGTCGCGCGTGTGGCGTAATTGGTAGCCGCGCAGACTTAGGATCTGGTGTCGTGAGACGTGTAGGTTCGAGTCCTATCACGCGCACAAGTTTCCGTATAGAAACAGACAAAAGCCCTCGAAATTATCCGATTTCGAGGGCTTTTCTTTACTAGAAGAAACTAGTTCTCAAAAATCATGTGGCATACTAAAATTTCACATTTATTTTTTTCCCTTTATAAAGCACTGTCTTTTCACTTCCATCCGGCATTCGAACTGTAAACTTCCGCTCATCCAGCATCCCTTCATAGCAGCCACGACGTGCATCAATAGTCAATGTCCGCTTGGCATCATTCCAAGTCATCGGAATTTCAGTATAAGCACCGTTTTCGTAATTATAGTTATTGCCTTCATCCTCATAAAGCACAAAATTACCATCGGCACCAGGATAAACACAAACCTTGAGATTGTCCCATTTCTCCTCGGTCACGTATTGCACATCGGGACCTAACGGCACGATGCTTCCAGCACGTACATAAAGCGGAATACGATTGAACACAGTCGTCACCTTCAGCTTCTGCCCACCTTCTGCCACTTCGTTCGTCCAAAAATCATACCATTGGCTACCGGCAGGCAAATATAGTTCCATTTCTTTAGACTGAGTAAAATCGACAGACAATAGAGGGATATCAGACTCCTGCGCTTTGCAGCCCCACCCTTCATTCTCTTTCAAGATTTGCTGTGCCTGCTCAGGAGTGTATTGGGCATGTAATACAGGTGCCACTAAAAAGGATGATCCAAACATATACTCACTGCCCATGTTCCATGTCTTAGGATCACTGAGAAAATCCATGAATAGTGCCCGCATAAACGTGGAATTACGATGACTTACTTCCCAAGATGTAGAATAGATATAAGGCATCAACGAATAACGGAGTTTTATAGCATCAACCAATGCATCATACACCGGCTCACCAGCTTTACCATAGAGGAAAATTTCGCGAGGTGCATCAGCCCGTGACTACGCATCATTGGACAAAATACACCGAATTGCGCCCAACGCACATACAATTCATGGAACATAGGATTTTTTGTAGCCGTTCCACCTCCCAAGCTATTGTTATAAGAACCAGCAAAGAATCCGCCAAGGTCAGTATTCCAATGCGGCATTCCCGTCAGAGAAAAATTCAACCCGGCAGTAATTTGCCTACGAAACATATCCCATGAAGATCCTACATCGCCCGTCCATACATTTGAGCCATAACGTTGTTGCCCCAAGAATCCTGAACGGGTCAAGATAATGACACGCTTATCGCGAGTCAGAGCACGCTGATGATCAGACACTCCGCCTACTGTTACGAGCGGAAAAGCGTTCCGTACGCTACGGAAGGAACCGGAATAAGTCTGTCGGTCGAAATCCGAATCTTTGGGGTTAAAGTGGTCAGGTTCTGTCGAGTCCATCCACCATCCGTCCATGCCAAGCTGAAAAATACCTTTGTTCAAGTAATTCCAATAAATATCACGAGCCTTCGGATGATATGGATCATAAACCTTCACGCCAGAAGGATAATCAAAGTTAGGCGGCCATCCTTCCACACCCGATTCGGGCCATGTAGCCATATCCATCAGCAACCCTTCCTTCTCAAGTTCCTTGAAAGGTTTAGTCTTTGGACCAAAAGAAGACCAAATGGAAATCATCATGTGTGCATTCAAGCCGTGGACTTCATCAATCATCCTTTTCGGATCACGGTACTCGTAATTCAGGAACTCCATTGCATTCCATAAATAGTTACTTCCCCAATATTGCCAATCCTGAATGATACAGTCAAGCGGTATGCCCAATTCACGGTATTTCTTCACAACACTTACCACTTCATCCTGGCTCTTATAGCGCTCTTTGCTTTGCATAAATCCATAACTCCACAAAGGCATCATAGGAACAGAACCGGTCAGCAAGCGAATCTGTGCAATTACACCTCAGCCGAACCACCATACATGAAATAATAATCGATACAATCGCCTACATCTGAACGGAACGACGTTTCCTCTTCATTGTCAACATACATCGTACCTGCATAATTATCCCAAAATACACCATATCCCTTAGTCGACTGAAAAACAGGAGTTACGTCTTCTGTATTGCCTTGCACCAGATACTTCTCTATTCCACGTTGCATCATCTGTCCGTTTTGAAGTTGTCCAAGTCCATAAAGCCCTTCATCCTTATCGGTTTTAAAACTTTGGTAAACAGAATAAGTAGCCCGCCCTGCGTCATTGACAGGTATGAATGCCTTCACATTCTCCAATTCCTTCAATAGGGGCATCCCATTACGTGTTTCATAAATCAGAACACCTGTTTTTGTGTCTAGTTTCACCGTCAGTAAACGGCTCTTCATTACAATATTGCCATCTTCCGACGTAGAAACTTTAAGAGCCGTTTTTTCAGGTCTTGCAATAACCGAAAGACTTTTCTTATCTACCGATTGCCCATGCGGCATTTTCAACACGCGCAGACTATTAGCATTAAACCATTGCACTTCCACATCTATCTTTTTCCCAAAAATAGAAGCCTTAATGCCTGTTTCTGTCCGCTGATATTCCTGCGACCACACCAAAGTGGTCAACAGACAACAGAATGTAAAAATAAGTTCTCGTTTCATAAACTCTAACTTTATATTAGTTATCAATAAGTATTAATTAACCTTCCACCAATCCAGCATAAACTATTTTTATTCTATCTCTTCAAAGGGATAAGCTTATCTATCATCATTAATAAAAACTTCCATAGCAATATCAAAACAATTGTCTATATGCTAAAAACACTTACCCTTATCCTATTTCCTCAACTTAACCCATACCACAAAACCTCCGCGAGGCTGGCACTCTATATTCAATTCTTTGGTATCGAATGCCGAATTTTCAATTTTTATTTGTTTCCCATCAGTAGTATCCGAAAACAGTTGGATAAGCTGAATAGAATCTTTAATAAACTCCAAATTCACACGAAATGATTTTGTATTTTCCGTACCATTCAAACCGGAAATATACCAACTATCCTTACTTTTACGAGCAATAACAACACTTTCAGCCGGATAACCGGACAGCAGTCTGGTATCCTCCCATGCAACCGGAAGATACCTGATAAAGTTCTGTACCTCTACCGGTTGTTGCCTATACCCTTCAGGACGATCTGCCAAATGCTGTAGAGCCGACTCAAAAATAACAAGTAACGCCAATTCATGCGCATCGGTAGTGATATGTGGATGTTGTGAATTGGTAAATGTACAAGGCGTATAGTCCATCGGACCTATCACATTACGGGTAAAAGGCAAGGTACAATTATGCCAAGCTGCATTATCAGTCAATGTCGGTTTATTATTATACCATTCGGCCCCATATACCGCTTCCACACTCATCAGGTTTGGGTACGTCCGTTGCCAGCCTCTGGGAATAGCTGCCCCATAAAATTGACTAACAATTTATGCCTGGCTGCATCCTCCAGCAAATCAATATAATAATTCATCGTACCTATAGAATCTCCACCAAAAAAGTCTATCTTAACTCCCTGAATACCTATTTCTTTTAGCCATTCAAATTCTTTGTCACGCACTTCCGGGGTATTCAACCGATATAACGGAGTAGGATCACACCATGCAGTAGAAGAATTATACCATATCAAAGGAGTTACATTTTTCTCTTTACAATAGTTCATTGCATCATTCAGATTTCCTCCATTCCCCATTGCATCCCATTCCCAATCAATCAACATATAGGGCAAATCAAAGTCTGCGGCAAAATCAATATATTTCTTCACTATTTGATAATCCTTAGAACCATGATTATATGCCCAATATATCCAAGAGACCAATCCAGGTTTTATCCATTGGGTATCTTGATTTTACATGGTTCACTCACATCAGTTACCAAAGTCGATTCGACAATATCAGCTAATGTTCCTATGATAGCGACACGCCAAGGTGAATACCAGCCGGATGGGCATATCAACCGTTCATCCGATAATTTTATCTTATAGATAGAAGAATCAGCTGCATTAGTAAGATAAGCTCCTGTGTTATCACGTAATATGTTGGCTTCGGTTAATAGTACAAAAGCGCTGTCCGAAGGTTGGAACAATGTTGGAAAACTCCACTCACGTTCCTCATTATCTGCAACGCCGTCCGTATTTGGCCAATAAAAGTCCTCATAACCTACAGTAAATTTTTGTGTCCAACGCTTGATACCTGGAGTAAAAGCAAATGCAGTGTACTCATCAAGAACCACAATCTCTTCTTTGGTTTTAGGAAGATGATAACGGAAAGCTATACCATCATTATAAACCCGGAAAATAAGATCTACCCGAAGTCCTTTGACATTTTCAAACCGATAAGTACATTCATTAGCCTCATTATGGCAATGCCTGCGTTTACCAGTCAGCATTTCATAATCATCAACTACAGAAGTTACAGGAGTTGAGCTTATCAATTTAAAGCAATCATCCGTATCCGACGTTTTTAGACCTATTTCAGGTAATGACATCATTTTAACTTTATCCCGCCCACTATGATAAATAACAGAAAAACCTTTTTCAGCATGATATTCAATGGCTATCTTACCGTTAGGAGATTGTAATAAATTGTTTTGCATCGTACATGAAATGCAGGATAAGCACAACAGTGCAATGATAGTAAAATATTTCATAATCATTAAATTGTTCAATGTACCTTCTATTATATTTTAAGGAAAAAGAGAATACTTTATCAGCACCCTCTCTTTCCTCTCTTTTTTAATTATTCATATAGATAAAACATACGTTCCATCATACTCCATTTTTCTTTAGCAAGTTCCCCTTTCCTGCATTGTTGGAATACCGATACAAAATCTTCCCATTCCTGCTGTCGGGGTAAAGTCGCAAGTTTAGCCATAGCAGATTCCCAATCGAAATCAATAGGAGTTTCGACAATCATGAATAACCGATTACCGCATATATATATTTCCATTTCTAAAATACCAACTGAACGGATCCCCTCTCTGATCTCCCGCCACGACTTCTCCTTACTGTGGCACTCCCGATACTTCTCTATCAGCTCCGGATCATCCTTCAAATCCATTGTCTGACAATATCTCTTTACCGGATAGCCATATCTTTTCATTTCATATCCATTTTCTTTCATCTTATCTTAAACTTAATCCTGCTTAATTATATCCCTCATTCTGTTTCAGATTCTTATTTACATTCAAATCATTTTGAGGAATAGGAAAATATCGGTTATGGGGTGCCCATGTACGTTTCTCAAATTGATAATACATATTTTCATCCACCGGAGAAGCAGTAGCCCCACTCCCTCTATAATTACGAGCTTGAGGATCATCCGACAATTTTACTCCGGTAAATGTATGATTAAGTTCTTTCTCGCAATGCCCCAACGTAACACGTCATAATATCGAAGCCCCTCGAATGCCAGTTCCACACGTCTTTCTTTACGAACTGCTTCACGAACAAGTTCCTGTGTCGCTACGTCTGTCTTTTTATTCCAACCAATTTCACACGATCACGTATATCATTGATAGTCAAATCCAATAAATTCTGGTCTACTGCATTCGGCTGCGATTCATTTACCGCTTCCAGATAGCTTAATAGAACCTCAGCATAACGCATAATAGGAGTATAAGTGGGAGTAGAACCTAAATTATTAGTTATAGACGGATCACAACCTTTCTTCGGACAATATCCATTAAATAAGGCAAATTTATTATAGCTATCTGCAGTATTAGCTCCCTTAAAGCAATCATAAATTATATCATTATACTTAGTTCCCTCATAACTTCCCAAAGGAGGTAAAAAAATAGAAGCATACAAGCGCAAATCCCGATTAACATAAGGATCATTCTCATCATAAACCTCAGAAGTCTTAATGTCCTTGCCGTCTGCACAGAAATATTCTTTCACCAATTCGTTATATGGTGAGACTGATGCCACCCTCCATAAGCAGCTTCAGGATATAAATATTGATAACGTGAATTAGTATACAAATCCTTTATCCCCATAATACAAAATATTATCTCAGGGCTATATTCACCTCTTATTTGAAAAAGTTTCTCATAGCTGTCCTCTCCATTACGACGATCCAATTCATATATTCCCGACTCAATCACACTACGTAAAATAGTAGCAGCATCTCCCCATCTCTCTTGTGCCAGATAAAGACGACTTAAAAGTACCTTAGCCGCCCCCCTGGTAAACCGGCCATATTCCTCTGAAGAATATTGGACAGGCAACAAGTCTATAGCAGTCTTCAAGTCCTTCTCCACTTGCGAATAGACTTCAGTCTGAGGTGTTTGAGAGATAGAATTCGCTTCGTCCACCGACAGAGTTTTCAAAGGCATAGGAACATCCTTATAATAAAATGCCAAATTTAAAAAGAAATAAGCTCGTAAACACTTCACTTCGGCAGACCACTGTTCTTTTTTAGATTCTTCCATCGGACAGTCCGTAATATTCTCTAGAAAAGTGTTGTACTTAGCTATTTGCGTATATGCATTTCCCCAATACCAACGTAAATTACTGTTAGTAGCCACCGTATTGGAACTAGCCATTAAAGTAGAAAAATTTTCCTTTTCCGTTCCGTTTCCACCTGCAAAATCCAAATAGAGCAACCCTTGTGGCGTAGCAAAATCATCATGCGACCAACCAGTCTGGAAACGATAACATCCTGTCAAAGCCAACATGGCATCCCCTTCACCAGTCCAAAAACTACCATCAGAAATTGCTGAAGGTGGCTCCTTATCTAATAAATCCGAGCAACCAGTTGTTACTAGTGATACAGCCAAAGCACATAAACAAGCCTTTGTCATTCCTAATGTATTATATATATTTTTCATAATGATTCTTGATTGAATGATTTACTTAGAACTTGAAATTAAATCCGAATGAATAAATACTATTGACCGGATAATAAGAGGGAGAATCCCCTGTTCCTATCTCATTTTCAGGATCCCAACCTTTATAGAAACTATTGAAAGAGAACAGATTTTGTCCGCTTACATAAACACGCACATTTTCCAAACCTATTTTTTTAGTCCATGCTTTTGGGAATGTATATCCTATTTGTATATTCTTGACTCGTAAGAAACTAGCATTACGGACCCAATAATCAGAAGTTTGAAGATTAGTGTCATTCATATTCAAAGTTTCCAATCGAGGATATTCAGCCCATTTATCAGGATTTTCTTCCTTCCAACAAGATTCAGCCTGCCATCTCTGTATCTGTCCACCGTTGTAGAATGCATAAGCCATATAAGATCCTATCAAACGCTTATGACCTCCTAAACCTTGTAATAAAGCTGAAAAATCAAAACCTTTATAAGAAGCGGAAAGATTCAAACCATAATAAAACTTCGGGGTAGTACTTCCCAATACGGTACGATCATATTGCGCATCCACCTTACCATCGGGAACCCCGTCAGGACCACTAATATCTTTGTATTTCACATAACCAGGTTTCAATCCTGACTTACTTACCAATTGCTCAGGAGCCGCATCTATTTCCGCTTGGTCTACAAACAGTCCATCAGTTTCATATCCATATATAATACCTATCGGTTGCCCTACAATTCTGTTATTATTAATTTCTTCGGTAGCTCCGTTCGCCAATTTCTCAACTGCATTTTTTACCCATGTAAATTAGGAGAAATACTAAACCGGAAATCACGTCCTATTTGTCCGTTATAAGTCAGATTTATTTCAATTCCTTCGTTCGAAACAGCTCCAACATTAGATTGTCCGACTTCACGTCCCATAATACTAGACACCTCAACTGGTGCTAAAATGTCCGAAGTATATTTATAAAAATAATCCAATGTTCCACTAAAACGTCCATTCAATAAACTAAAATCTAAACCAATATCCGTTATAGCCGTCTTTTCCCAAGTAATTTCCGGATTATTATAGGTTTTCATGTAAGCCCCAGACTGAAGAGTTGCCGGATTTCCAAAAGGATAATCATGTCCAAGTTCATAAATCTGTTGGTAAGGATAAACACCTATATTTTGATTACCAAGTACACCATAGGAAGCACGCAATTTCAAATTATCAACTACAGCTGAAACTGCCGCATTCTTCCAAAAATCCTCCTCAGAAATTCTCCACCCTGCAGAAACTGACGGGAAAAGTCCCCAACGATGACCGTCCGCAAAACGTGACGATCCATCATAGCGCAAATTAGCCTCTAATAAATAACGATCTTTCCATGCATAATTTATACGCCCGAAAAAAGAAAGCAACGCATATTCCTCCAATGAACTATCATTAGTAGCTGTTGATTTATCTCCAGAACCTAATTCATACAAATAATTATTAGGAAACGTATTTCTATAACCTTCCAAACCTTTATTATTAGATTGCTCCACAGAAGTACCCGCCAATAACTTAAAGGTATGATTTTTAATTTGTTTTTCATAAGTAGCTAATGCTTCAAAGGTAGTATACGTATTATTTGCAGTCCATACATTTAAAGTAGCGGGCCCCACTGTCTTACTATCATCAAAATAAGTATCAGCCCGGTACGCTTTATCATATTTAGTCCAGTAATTCACCCCAGCTTTACCTATAAAAGAAAGTCCGTCTACAGGAGTATTCCATGTCAATTGTCCGGAAGCACTTATATTTCTACTCACATTCTGCACAAAAGATTCACTCGCCAACCACGCTTCCGGACTATAATTATCCTGATATCCAAAACTTCCATCCGACTTTTGCCCGGCATAAATAGTCCCTGACGAACAGCATATCCTATCATTCCATCAATACTTTGTGGTTCGCCATTAGGAGCATTATATTTATTATTATAAGCATTAATATTCAAATTAAGCATCAGCCCTTTGGCGATTTCACTTTTCATAGTAAACAGTGCAGTCATTCTTTCATTAGACGTTTTTGCCGTCATACCTTCCTGATTTCTATAACCTACTGATAAATTATAACTTGTCGTAGCATTTCCTCCTTGTATGCTGAGATTATGTTGGTGTTGAAAACCAGAACCAGATTCCAACAGCCATTTTAAGTGATTTACATTCGGATAATTATCCGGATCAGATCCATCTCTATACTTTTGAATCTGTTCAGGTAAATAAGCTTCCTGCTTACCCATATTCCGCATAGCCATATTATAATATTCCGCATATTCCCATGATGGTAAAAAATCAGGCAATTCCGTAGGCCGTTGCCAACCAAAAGAATTACTATATGTAATAGTCGTTTTACCTTGTGCACCCTTCTTTGTTTCAATCAAGATCACCCCATTAGCAGCACGATTACCATAAATAGAAGCAGAAGCTGCATCTTTCAAAAAAGAAATGCTCTGAATATCATTAGGATCTACATCATCAATGTTACCTGATAAACCATCAATCAAAACCAATGGATCTGTTCCAGCTTTTGAAAATGTACCAGTTCCACGAATTTTAACAGTTGCTCCTTGTCCGGGACGACCTGAAGTTTGCAATACACTTAAACCTGGAGCCAAACCTGCCAGTGCTTGAGCAGTACTCATAACAGGCTTACTAGCCAAGTCTTCAGCTGAAACAGCAGATACGGCTCCTGTTAAATTCACCTTTTTCTGTGTTCCATATCCAACTACAACTACTTCTTCCAACTTTTTTGTATCTTCTTCCATTATAATACGAAGTAACTTGTTACTTTCAACCTTTATTTCTTGCGAAATATAACCTACATAACTTATCTGGAGCATGTTTCCCATTTCAGCAGACAGAGAAAATTTGCCATCCAAATCAGTAACAGTTCCATTGGAAGTACCTTTAACCAAGATACTGACCCCAATTAACGGCTCACCGGAAAAATCAGTAACCAAACCATTGACATTACTCTGTGTCTGTGCCCAAGTAGTATAGCTCAGGCAACACATCAACAAGACCACCAAGAATCTTATTGGCTGCATACATTCTAATCTGTTTTTCATTATTCTATTGATTATTGGGTTAATTTTCAAGACATAACAAAGGCTTACCGACCTAAAAAAGCCGATAAATAAACCTACTTTATGCTATATTCACTTCTTTATCTTAAATACGGGAGCAATCTTATTCAACTGTACATCAGGCATATCAATAACAACTCCTTGCGCTGTACGAGTAAAAGATACCTTTCCATAACCTAACAATTCAATTTTAGTAATTTTATCAGGATACAACTCACTTCCCGTTGCCAGCGATTGAATGACAACTTGCTTTTCTTCCGGCCATGCAAGGACTGTAGCATAGAGATATTTCTTGGTTTGAGTAAAACGGATTTCAGATGCAGTGGCTTTAGTGTAAGCACCTTCATTGAAACCTTGGGCATTAATCTTGATATCAGCATTGGCTATCGGACCTTCTCCGAAGACTTTCCACGGGCGTGTATCATAAATAGCTCTTTATTCATACTCATCCAGTTACCAAATTCATTTAAAATGGCTTCTTCCTTTTCATCGAAAGTTCCGTCAGCCCGAAGAGGAACACTAAGCAACAAATTACCGTTCTTACTGACCACATCCACTAATAGTTTCACTACATCGGAAGCACTTTTATACCAGCCGTTCTCCGCCAATCTGGTATCATAATGCCAACCGCCTAAACAAGAACAAGTCTGCCATGGCTCTTCATAAATACTATTGGGAGATCCCCTTTCCACATCCCATACCAAAGCTTTACGTTGCTCATCGGTAAGAATTTTACCAAACATAACAGCACTGAAATCCCCCTTACGAACAACCATGTTGTGATTATAAAAATGTGCGGCAATCTTCAAACCCGCATCACTGATAGGATAAAACGGTACACCAGTCACATCAAAATAAATCAAATCGGGATTATAACGGTTTATTGCATCGACTGTACGATCATAAAAGTTTGTCACATATTCTTGAGTAGGAATACAAACACCATTTCCCCATGCCCATTGACGGTGAATCATACCGTCAGCCCAACTTCCAGCGCTTAACGGGTGATTCTGTGCATAAAGTTTTTGAGGATCGTAGCCTTCCCACCACTTACCCTTACCATCTTCTTTAGTCAAACATCCATCGTAGGGTACACCTGCCTTCTCGCCATGACGGTCGTATCGTTGAGCCGGTTCATACCAGCTCCACGCATGGTCCGCATGGAAACTGATACCAAATGGAAGACCGTTTTTCTTAGCTGCTTCAGCCCAGCCCGCCAATATATCCTTCTTAGGGCCTATATTCACGGAATTCCATTCCTGATATTGGCTATCCCATAAATCATAATTATCATGGTGATACCTAAAGCGAAGAAATACTGGGCACCAATCTTCTTATAAAAGGAAACCAATTTGTCCGGATCCCATTTCTCGGCTTTAAACAAAGGCAATATATCCTTGAAGCCCACTTCAGAGGGATGGCCATAATGTTCCACATGGTGCTTATACTCGCGCGAACCTTCCAAATAGAGAGAACGCGCCATCCAGTCGCCGGACCCTTCCACACATTGCGGTCCCCAATGTGCCCAAATACCAAATTTGGCATTTCTAAACCATTCAGGAACTTTATAGTTCTGCAATGATTCCCAAGTAGGTTCGAACTCTCCCTCCTGCATTTTTTCATTTTTCTCTGAAACAGGTACCTGGTAAGTCTGAGCCTCCAAAACTCCCGTCCAAAGCAACAAAGCCGAAGCCAAAAGAAAATGTTTTGCTTTCATAGTATAATTGCTTTATATGTTTTTCAATTATCAATAGTGCAAATATACAGAGTTGAAACCAATTTATATTATCCAAATGCGCCATTATGTAGGATAATATCGACTTTTACCTGAAATAATTCAAAAACAAATACCAAAACAGGTGATTTGATATGAAAATATCGATTTCCCATTGGATTATATATATACTTTTGCTTACTTTGTACAAAACTGAATCTTTCATTCTAATACCTTAAGGAATATGACACAATCAATCGACCAATTACATTTACTTATATTAAATGTAGGACTAGCCATTCACAATGCAGACTGGAACTGGAAAAACGTAAGCAGCCCTTTTACCCGACTCTATTATATAATGGAAGGAACTGCCCAAATAATATTTCCCGATGGAATGCAGGAACTAAAACCACATCATCTATATCTGGTGCCATCATTCACTACCCATAGTTATCAGTGCAATTCTCATTTCACTCATTATTATCTCCATATATATGAAGACCATCAATCGGAATCCGGCATTCTGGAAGATTGGAATTTCCCGATAGAAATACCTGCGGGCAACCTGGAATTACCACTTATTAAAAGGTTATGTGAAATAAATCCTACCATGCAGCTTCCTCAATCCGACCCGACAAGCTATGACAACAACCCCACATTAATCAGAAACATCATTAAAAATAAACAGCGTACCTTCTGTGACAAAGTCGAATCCAGAGGTATAGTATATCAACTTATTGCCCGCTTTTTAAAAGACGCCAAACCTAAAGTGGAAGTCAACGATAACCGTATCCAAAAAGTTTTGTCCCACATCCGAAAAAATATCTATAAAACAGTAGATATAGACTCATTGGCAGCAATCTCATGCCTCTCAAAAGATCATTTTATCCGTCTTTTCAAAAAAGAAGTCGGTACCACACCGCTACAATATATTAATCAGAAAAAATAGAGAAAGCCCAATTAATTCTGATTACAGAGGATATTCCCGTAAAAAACATAGCCTATCTCCTTGCTTATGAAGACCATTCTTATTTCAACCGCCTATTCAAAAAAATCACAGACGTTACTCCACAGCAATATAGGGAACTATATAAAAAGTAACCGTCTTATTATTTTTACGCAAAGGTTTACGTACTTTTTTCAACCTCTTCCACCATATACCTAAAGGTTATTCCTCTATTTTTGATGCCGGAAATAAATCTAAAAATAAATAGAGCTATGAATTACAATGAAATCGGGAAAACCGGTATGCGGGTTTCCAATCTTAGTTTCGGCGCATCTTCATTAGGAGGAGTTTTTCATGATATCCGCGAAGCAGAGGGTATCAAAGCTGTTTACACAGCAGTAGAGAATGGAATGAATTTTATTGATGTATCTCCCTACTACGGGCACTACAAGGCCGAAACCGTATTAGGCAAAGCATTGAAAGAAATACCACGTGACAAATATTATCTCTCTACCAAAGTGGGACGCTATGGAAAAGATGGAGTCAACACATGGGATTATTCCGGAAAACGTGCAACGGAAAGTGTGTATGAAAGCTTGGACAGACTCCACATTGAATATATCGATCTGATTAATGTACACGATGTAGAGTTTTCAGACATGAATCAGGTAGTCAACGAAACATTACCTGCACTGGTAGAACTTAAAAAGAAAGGTATTGTGGGACATGTAGGTATCACAGACTTGCAATTAGAAAACTTAAAATGGATCATTGATCACTCGGAACCGGGAACAGTAGAAAGCGTACTTAACTTCTGCCATTATTGTCTGAATGACGAGAAACTGACTGATTATCTGGATTATTTTGAATCAAAGAATATCGGCATTATCAATGCCTCCCCCCTTTCAATGGGCTTACTCTCCCAACGTGGGGTTCCTGCATGGCATCCGGCCCCCCAATCACTGGTAGAAGCCTGTCGGAAAGCTGTTCAACACTGCCTGTCCAAAAATTATCCTATAGAGAAACTGGCTATTCAATATTCTGTCAGCAATCCACGTATCGCCACCACTTTGTTCAGTTCGGCCAATCCGGATAATGTATTGAAAAATATAACATATGCCGAAGAACCCATTGATTGGAACCTTGTAAAGGAAGTGCAAGAAATTATCGGAGAACAAATGCGTGTCAGTTGGGCTAATTCATAATACAAAGGAAAATAATGATGGATTTTAACATAATAGATGCACACTCCCATCTTTGGCTACGGCAAGATACGGAAGTCAACGGATTGCCTATCCGTACTTTAACCAACGGACGTTCGTTATTTATGGGGGAAGAACGTCAGATGGTTCCGCCCTTTATGATTGACGGGCGGAATAGTGCCGAGGTTTTTCTCTCGAACATGGACTATGCACAAGTATCGGCTGCCGTAGTCACTCAGGAATTTATTGATGGCATCCAAAATGAATACCTCGCAAAAGTGTCCCATAAATACCCAGACCGTTTCTTTGTATGCGGTATGTGCGAATTTCGTAAACCCGGTTATCTGCAACAGGCCAAGGAATTAATAAGTTCCGGTTTCAAAGCAATAAAAATCCCGGCACACCGCCTTTTTCTAAAAGAAGGAAGAGTCATGCTGAACAGTGACGAAATGATGGAAATGTTCCATTACATGCAAGAAAAAGACATTATCCTTTCCATTGATTTAGCCGATGGGGATACACAAGTACAGGAAATGAAAGAAATCATTCAGGAATATCCGCAGCTTCGAATCGCTATCGGACATTTCGGCATGGTCACCACACCTCATTGGCAAGAACAAATAAAGTTGGCCCGCCATAAAAATGTCATGATAGAATCCGGGGGGATCACCTGGTTGTTCAACAGTGAATTCTATCCGTTTCACGGAGCGGTTAAAGCCATTAAAGAAGCAGCAGATCTGGTAGGTATGGACAAACTGATGTGGGGATCGGATTACCCTCGGACCATTACGGCCATTACTTACAAGATGTCTTACGATTTCATCCTTAAAACGACTGAAATGACACAAGAAGAGAAAGCACTTTTTTAGGTAAAAACGCCGAAAGATTTTATGGTTTCAAAAATCTCATATCTCTTCCTTACATAAAAAACATGTCAGAATAATCAACTGACACTTATAAATCCATACCATGAAAAATAAGAACTATTATGTACCATTGATGCTCATATTCTGCCTGTTTTTCCTATGGGCTATCAGCAGCAATCTGCTACCTACTATGATAAGACAGCTGATGAAAACCTGTGAGTTAAACGCTTTCGAAGCATCATTCACAGAAACAGCCTACTGGCTTGCCTATTTCATCTGTCCCATTCCCATCGCTATGTTCATGAAAAAATACAGCTACAAATCGGGAATTATTTTCGGGTTATTACTGGCGGCATGTGGTGGGTTACTGTTCTTCCCCGCTGCCATGCTGAAAGAATATTGGGCATATCTATGCATATTCTTTATCATTGCCACCGGAATGTGTTTTTTAGAAACGGCAGCCAATCCTTATGTAACCGCTTTGGGAGATCCGAAAAGTGCGCCCCGTCGATTGAATCTGGCACAATCATTCAATGGGCTGGGAGCTTTTATAGCTGCCATGTTTCTCAGCAAACTGATTCTGAGTGGCAACCACTATACCCGCGACACCCTGCCCACTTCTTTTCCCGGTGGCTGGGAAGGTTACATTCAAACAGAAACAGACGCATGAAACTTCCTTATCTGCTGCTAGCTATGCTACTCATTGTTATTGCCATCATCTTTATCTTCTCCAAATTACCTAAAATCAAAGAAGGAAATACGATGGAAGGAGTAGAATATAAAGGAGAAAAATTAATTGATTTCGGAGTCTTAAAACGTTCTCATCTTCGTTGGGGAGTTATTGCACAATTCTTCTACAATGGTGGTCAGACAGCCATTAACAGTTTATTTCTAGTCTACTGTTGTACCTATGCAGAACTACCTGAAAATACAGCCACCACCTTTTTCGGTCTTTATATGCTGGCTTTTTTGGCAGGAAGATGGACAGGCACACTACTCATGGTAAAATTCCGTCCACAAGACATGCTATTGGTATATGCGCTGATTAATGTCTTGCTATGTATTGTTGTGGTTTGTTTTGGCGGTTGGACAGGTCTTTATGCCATGCTGGGCATCTCTTTTTTCATGTCTATCATGTATCCCACTCAGTTCTCGCTCGCTTTGACTGATTTAGGCAACAACACCAAAAGTGGCTCGGCATTTCTAGTTATGGCCATCGTTGGAAATGCTTGCTTACCCCAACTCACAGCTTATATGATGCATCTGAACGAACATATCTATCATATAGCCTATACTATTCCTATGATTTGTTTCCTGTTTTGCGCCTATTATGGCTGGAAAGGATACAAAGTGATTGAT
>ENA-OQAS01000533-OQAS01000533.1-human-gut-metagenome-genome-assembly--contig:-NODE-533-length-19555-cov-2.454550_pt1 | contig 19555 bp, 31 predicted proteins | sample MGYA00242733_ERZ504523 | MGnify/ENA primary metagenome ERZ504523 (study PRJEB26092, sample SAMD00036239) | human gut metagenome | host: Homo sapiens | study: EMG produced TPA metagenomics assembly of...
TGCAGAAAGAAGTGTAATCTTTTCGTCAGAATCACATTCAAAACGTACACTTCTCGCGATCACCGGAAATGCTTCATAGATCGTATATAAAAGGACAATTCTTGTATTGATACTTGTATCCTCCAGAACCAGTTCCAGAGTCTGCGCCTCATCATCACTTTCTACATAAGTCGCCGGAAGTCCTTCAAGCTTTGGTTTGCCATTATAAATTTTATGCTCTTTATATACAAACTCGACTACATGGCTTCCGTTCTCCCGCTCGATCTCATATGCCGGAAAACGCATATCTCCGCAGCCGAAAGTCGGATACTCCTGCTTGATATTCTCCAGTGAAAATGTAGAATTTCCCTCGAAAGCATACGGTGACATATCACGCATCGCATATTCAAAAAATGGCTGAAATCTTCTCTGTGTGTCAGGCGTTTCCCGTAGTAGAGCTGTCCCAGCTGGTCGTTGTCAAGGATCTTGATGATATAGCTGATCTCCTGGTTGTATAGATGAAACTCTCTTGTTTTTTCATTGTATATGATTGGCATATCGTTTCTCCTCATTCCGTATTGTATAACGTTCATTTTTCCGTATTATCTGTATAGTATCACTGTTGGTTTTTCAGCGTCAATGATTCCTGCGGATAAATTTGTAAAAACATACACTCAAAAAAGGGACTCTGTCCTTTCCGAAAAGACATCATCCCTTTTCCTTTCTTAGCAGATTTATTTAATTTTCTCTTTGTATTCTTCTACTCTGCACTACTGTCCACTTTCCATCCAAGCGCCTTCTCTACCGTATCGATCAGTACCCAGCTTACTCTTTGTGAACCGTCCATCTGTACATAATAGTAGGTCGCACTGTCGTCCTTGCTTCCCACATAGAATGTAACTGTCTTTTCCTTATCATCATCCGACGTATCCTTGTAAGTCAGCTCCACCTTCGTCCGCTGATCTTCCGCAAGCCCGTAATTGCCAAGCGTCGCGTCCGTCACATGATAATCTGCACAATCTGTAAAATAAAATCCGGAAAGTGCTGTCATAATACTTGTGACAGTATCTTCCTGATCCTCATTGTCCGCTTCATAGGTTTTTACCTCGTCACCCGGTTTTGTCACAGTCTCTTTTACAAAGTTATCGGATGTAACTGTTACAAAGCTGTCCTTTTCAGCAACATCTGCAAGCTGCCATACCATTTCCGAAATCAGATCTGCCGATACCGTGTACACTTTTTCTGTTCCATCTTCCATGAAATAATAATTTTCTCCGGAAGCATTCCCGATTAGAAATTTATGTGCCTCGCCATCCTTTCCGGTCAGCGTAAGATATATTCCGGTGAATCAATCCATAGTCCGAAAGGTCATCCGGATTCTTGATCTCTTTTACCGCCCGAATATCCGAAAATGCATCTTCCATATTTTGCATACTGCTCTCCGTCAGTGCGATCGTGGTATCCGGCGCATACTCCCAGATATCATCCTCTTTTACAAAGGACATTTCTTCCCCAGATGCTTCTTTATACTCGATCGACTCCAGCGAATCTGTCTCAAAAATATGCACCACTGCGTTTTCTTTTTTCTTCTCTTCTGCCTCTGACTTAGATGTATTCCATTTTTTCAGCCCGAAAAAATGTAATGAGCAGAACAAGCAGTACGAGCAGAAGGATTCCTATTGTCCTTGTTTTTTTCTCCATCTTTTTTCCTCCTGCCTCTTACGCTTTCCGTCTTCTCATCCAGATCACAAATCCAAGGATCAGAATTGCAAGCGGAATAATAAAGATCACAAGGATGCTGAATGCACCTGCATGCATCGGTGTGTTGGTCTCAGTCGAAAGACTCTTCGCTTCAATCGCAACATTGTTTACATTATCAAAATTCTCTGTCACTGAATTTACAAACAAAGTCAGGTTATCCAGTGTCGTCAGCTGATCTGTGATATCCGAGCTGATCATAGATGCAGAAGCAAGCACCGTAAGTCTTGCTGTCTTTGTGTCTGTATCCGTTGCATCACTCTCATCGTCTTCATCCTCGCTGTCCGAATCTGAGGAATCCGCAGAAATCGCATTGGTAGAAACGGCTCCCAGGATATACTGTCCCTGTGTCTGGTCATTTTCTGTCACTGCATATCCACTGTCTGATGTCTGCATAAATGGAGTAACCGTCAGATTGTCATTATCCGTATCTGTTTTCTCCATACCAAATGAATTCAGCAGAAGTACCATCTGATTGCTGATGCCGCTTCCCAGGTCACCACTCAGAGAAAGCTGTGGGAAGATTGCATAATAATTTCCCTGGTAGCATCTCTGGGTATCTGCAATATAACCGCTGACTTTTTTCAGTCCATAATCCGACATAATTCCGTCCAGATTTGGTGTGTCTGAAGTCGTATCTCCAAGGATCAGATAAACCTTTCCGCCGTCACTCAGATATTTCTCAATAATTGTCTTTTCATCATCTGTAATATCCGATGTCGGTGCATAGAGGAACAACAGGTCACAGTCATCCGGGATTTTCGGACTCATACTCAGGTTGATTTCTTCCGTCTCCAGATTATTCTTGGTAAGCAGATCACTTACCGAACTTGAAAATGTCGCTTCTCCGTGACCACTGGTTCGGTAAATCTTGCTTGTTTCCTCGCTGGTTACATAATTGATCGCACTGGTAAGCTGTCCTTCTCCGTCGAAAGAACTTTCACTGGCACTTCCGGTCGTATAATAAGAATAATAATCCGACTGGATAATATCTGAAAATGAAATCGTTGTAGACTTTCCGGTTGCATCACAGGACACAACGATTACATTCCCATCGGTATTATATTTCTGAAGAACGGACGGATGCAGTACGCTGTCCACCCATTCCACTTTTACTTTGCCGGAAAGCGCCGCATATTTTTCACAAAGTTCTTGATCCTGGTATCCACAGAATCCTGTTCTGCGATCACTTTCAAATCTACTTTTTTATCCAGCTTCTTCAGCATTTTTGTGGACACGCTGCTGATATCGTACAGATTGTTGCTGCTGATATCAATATTTCTTACTTTTTCCGGAAGCTGTCCTGCCACCAGATTGATCACGATCGCGATTGCAATCACGATTACTGCAAGCCCTACGCTGTAAGTTCCGTTCCGGGAAGACTTGCTGCTGAACATTTTTTTGATTTTTTCCATGTCTTCTCCCTCCTAACTCCAACGTCTTTTCTGAATGGACTGCATGGTCAGGAAGATAAATACACCTGCCACACTCAGATACAGGATCAGCCCACTCACATCGAAAAGCTTGTTATATGCTACGTTGTCAAATACATCTGCAAGATACAGCTTCTTCATGATGTTGACCAAAATATTTTCAAATAATGAAGATTTTACAAAGCTTACGATCACAACCGCAACAACTCCGATCGCTTCGATAATTCCTGCGATCATCCAGTTTCCCGTCATCCGGTAAATGATCAGTGCCGCAATGGTAACAAGTACCACAATACCGATCATGCCGCTTGTAGCTGATGTCGGGAGGAAATTGATCAGTCCTCCCCATAGATAGATCAGAAGCAGAACGCCAAAGGTTGTTACTGCCGCAATGATCTGGCTTTCTGTGAGTGACGAAAGAAACATTCCGATTGCCAGATACACGCATCCGAGCAGGAAGAACATCAGGATCGACAGATAATCCACCTTCAGATACGCCGTTCCAAAGCTCTTAATGATAATTGGGAAAATGCAAAAAATCAGGCACGGTACCGCAAATACCGTCACCATCGCAAGGTATTTCCCCATCACGATATCAAATAATTTTACCGGTGCGGCAAGCAGAAGCTGGTCTGTCTTGTTCTTCCGTTCCTCCGCAAAGGAACGCATGGTGAGCATCGGGATAATGATGATCAACACGTAGTTGATATTCATCAGAACATATGAAAAATAGGGATATCCCGAATTTAAGTTGTACGCCATAAAATAGATTCCCGTGAAGATCACAAGGAATGCGATCAGACATAGCCTGTCATTGATTGAAAATAGGATTTTAATTCTCGTTTATAAATTGCTGTCATTTTCGAGATCCTCCTTTTCATCCTCACTTGTCGGAACGGCATTTTCTTCCGGCTCTTCATCCATCTCAGTCAGCTCGTTCTCTTCTGCCTCTTCCTGCGCATTTTTCTTGTGCCGCTTTACCATCCGGCCTTTCTTTTCGCCGTCCTTCATCGCTTTTGCTGCTGCAGGTGTGCTTCCCTGCGTCAGCTCCAGGAAGACATCCTCCAACGTCGTGCGGCTGTGATACAACATAAGTAACGGGCAGCCCTCCTGTGCAAATGCCATAAATACTGTTTCCCTGATATCTTTTCCATCCTTCGGGAACAGACTCGCTTTTACCGTTCCTTCTTCTTTTCCGTGTTCCACGGATGCCTTCTGCACATTACCGATTGTGCCGATGACTTTCCGTACCGTATCTTCATTTCCCTTTGCCAGGATTTCCACAGTCTGCTGATTCGTCAGAAGCTTTTCCAGATTCTCCGGTGTATCACTTGCCACCAGTTTCCCTTTGGAATAATCATAATATAATCGCAGACTTCCTGGATCTCTGCCAGAATGTGCGAGCTCAGGATCACGGTATGCTCTTTTGCCAGCTCGCGGATCAGTTCACGGATCTCAATGATCTGCTTCGGATCCAATCCGACCGTCGGTTCATCCAGAATGATGATCTCCGGGAATCCAAGGATCGCCTGCGCAAGTCCGACTCTCTGCTTATAACCTTTGGACAGGTTCTTGATCAGCCGGTCCTGCACATCCATGATTTTCACCATCAGCATGACCTTCTCAATCTGCTCTTGCCGTTCCTTTTTTGGGATCTTCTTCAATTCCGCTACGAACCTCAGGTATTCATTCACCTTCATATCTGTGTAAAGCGGTGGCATCTCAGGCAGATAACCAATACATTTTTTGCTGCCTCCGGTTCCTCCAGTATGTTGTGCCCGTTGATCAGCACTTCACCTTCTGTGGCGCCAAGATAGCCGGTCATAATATTCATCGTTGTGGACTTTCCGGCACCGTTCGGTCCCAGAAATCCATAGATCTGCCCGGTATCTACAGTAAATTCAAATGATCTACAGCCAGATGTGAGCCGTATTTCTTTACAAGATTTTTTACCTCAATCAATGTTGTTCCTCCTGACTACAAAATTTCATGCTTTTCAATTATACGGATGATTTGTGAAACTTCTGGGGGCAATCTGTGTTCATTTTGTGTTTTTTCTGTGAAACTGTAAATTGTAAAAGTGTACCACCTGCCCGATAATAATAGAAATACCGATATCTGGAATCAGCTTTTCCACATATCGGTATTTTATATTTTTAAATCATTTTTTACCCGAAAAAGACTTTTTTATACTGGCAGATTTCACTTAACTTGCGATTATCCACACCAGTCAGGCAAGGAATTCTTCCAGAATTTCCCGGATTCTTGCCTCTTTTGTCGGCTCCAGCTTTTCGCCGGTATCTTCCTGCTTAAATCTGGAACCGGCTGTATCTTCCATCCGTGCTCCGGACTGCTGCGTCCGCATTTCATCAGCCTGATTTGCATTCGCCTGTCCCACTTTTGCTACTGTCTGCACGGTCTGCTGCATTTGTCCATCTTCTGTATACCGTTTTTCGTTCGCAGAAACCGCATTTACCGTAGCTGCGCTTGCTGGCACGGTTTCTTCTAAAAATGGTCTTTGCACCTGACCAGAATGCGCCGCTTCATTTTCCTCTGCATCCATTTTCTCCGGAATCTCATCCGCTCTCTGAACCGTAACCTGGATTTCTTTCTGATTGGTCTTCTCATAGCGATGAGCATATGTATTTTCCAGAAAATCTACCATATAGGTTTTCGCTGCCTCCAGCTGATAAGCATCATCCGCAAGCATCCGGAGTAGAAAGAGCGCCAAAGCTCCCATACCGCCCAAAATACCATATCTGTAAAGTCCCTGTTCCCTCTCCCCCGCTGCATAAGCAAGCGCTGTTCCTGTGGCTCCAAAGATAAGGCAGAGCCAGATGCTCCCCTTCGCCCACTGCCTCCAGGTATGCAGCCTCACGCCAAGCGCCCGGTATTCATACAAATATTTCTCTACAAATGCACCAACATTCTGTACTTTATCACTCACCATACACCCATGCTCAAATTTCGCTCTTACAAGCGCATCAGCGGATGATTGCTTTTACTCATGTTACTTGCTGCTCTTACCAGCTTTTTCAGTGAAATCCCGGTAATCAGTCTTGCAATCGCGCCGATCCCGATCATCACTCCCGTCAGAAAAAATACCGTTTCTCTCACCACGAACATTTCCAACATAAAAAGAATCCTCCTTCTTAGATTTACCGTCATTATACCGTAAACCTCCGAATTTGGATTCCCTAATCGTTCGCCACAATCCGACATCCTGTCTGGAAAATGACGCTGCTTTTCTGTTTTACTTTGCTGCCTTACGCATTACATTCTTTCTACAAGACCTTTGACAAGCCCTACATAATGGGTGATTGCCATCTTCACAACTCCGGATAATCCATCGTTGCACTGTTGTCAGCTTTGTCCGAAATTGCACGAATAATGACATACGAAACTTATTCAGATATGCGGTCTGCGCCATTGCTGCGCCTTCCATCTCCGCACACTTTCCATCAAATGTCTTTACCAGATATTCTTTCTTCTCCTTGCCGGAAATAAACTGATCTCCGCTGAGCACTCTTCCGGTAAATGTCTGAAATGTCCGGATTCACTTCTTTGTTTACTTCCACTGCCAGTTTCACAAGCTTCTCATCTGCCGGGAAAGAAAGGTATCCATTCTCGGAATCTGTCCTACCGGATCGCCAAGCATACTTACATCCATGTCATGCTGAACTGCATCTGTAGAGATCACGATATCCCCGATGTTGATATCTGCATCCAGAGAACCTGCCACACCTGTATTGATCAGCGTATCCACACCAAAACAGTCAATCAGAATCTGTGCGCAGATTCCCATGTTGACTTTTCCGATACCACTTCTTACAACTACAACTTCCTTGCCGCTCATGATACCCTTGACAAAAGTCATTCCGGCACGTTCCATCGTATCCTGAATTTCCATCGATTCCTTTAAGATTGCAACCTCTTCATCCATTGCTCCGATAATTCCTATCATTTGAAAATCCTCCGTTTTTCCTACATATTGTTTTTATCTATATCTATAGATTTCCCTTCAAAATTACAATAGCTATTATATCAGATTTCTTATAATATGCACTAGCATTTTCTTATAAGGCTGTGTTATAATCATTGAAGCAATTTATAAGGCACAATAATAGTATAAATATAAAGGAGGATTATACTCATGGAATTTACACCACACGGCGTCTGTTCTAAGAATATTCACTTAGAAGTAGATGAAGCTGGACGTATTCATAATGTTGAATTCACAGGCGGATGTAACGGTAACTTACAGGGCATCGGGCGCCTCGTTGAAGGAATGGATATTCACGAAGCAATTTCACGTATCGAAGGTATCAAATGCGGATACAAAGCAACATCCTGCCCGGATCAGCTTTCACTTGCTTTAAAAGAATATTTAAGCAATAACCAGTAATCAAATAATTTTTTCGCAATTTTGCGTCAAAACAAGCAGGTCAGGAATTATCCCGACCTGCTTGTTTTGGTCTAATTCAGTTTAACATTAGTTAGGCTTCTTGCTTGCTCTGATGTTCCATACTCACATACTTCTCGACCGGGTTGTATTATTTGGTCATATGCTTTCTGTCCAATCAGAAAATACGTTTATTAGTTGTGGTCTTTACAGTTCTGTTCGCCCTCTTGTCAGTCTGCAAGACCGGAGATGTTGAACTTATCAACCTGCAATTCAGACAGGTGTTAAAAGGAATCTTCCCATCTCCCTCCCTCATATTGTTCCCTTGTCCTTACTTTCGCTAACTGCCGCACCGTTGATAGTCGTATGAATATTTTATAAAAAATATTTTTGGTTTGGTGGTGCGGGGTGGGTTAGAGTGGGTAAGGGGTTGGGATGTTTGGTTTGTGATTTTTAGATGTAAATACCGTTGGTGAACGAATCGCTTACATCTGAGTTTGCGTAATGTGTACAACATACTCGATAATAATAGCCAGTTGGTACAGATAATGTCTTACTTGAACTCACATAAACAGAATTATAGTTTGTTTCCTTCCATGAAGTGTAATAAGCCCATTTACCATTCAATAGTCGTTCTACCGTTACAATCACAGTTATTTTAGATACAGTTTTTTGTCCAACAGTATTTCCACCTGCACCGATTTTTCCAGTGCCAGCTCTTACGATATTTGAAGATCCACTCTTCAAATAAACGCCTCTACTCATTGAACCAACTGTTGCTTCTGATGAATCATCATTGTCAAATATGATCCATCCACACATTTCTGTCCATCAGCTGCCTGAACATTTTGTTGTGTACTGATAAGCAATGTACAAACCATAACCATCGCCATAATCAGTGACAAAATTTTACTTTTTTTCACTTTTCGCCTCCTCTCTACACTATATTAACAATCGAGTGCGAAAAATCTCACGCCATATTTTAAAAAAATACAAATTTTTTAAAAAGTCTTTGAATTCTTCTTCACTCATAGTTGCATTTATTGTATAAAACACATCTTTATATGCAAAATGAGCTACATTTTCTTCTCTTCCATTATCTAATTTGTATTGAATAATATCAATTGTATTTCCATCAACTACTATTTGCTCTTTTTTTACTTTTCCATCTTCTACATCATATGCATAAGATTTATTTTCACTTTGAATTTCCATCTGATATTGAATCAACGCTTCACTGTTTTCATAAATTAAGCAAACCCTTTTTAATATCTCATCTATATCACTCTGTATTAATACCATATCATCTGATTTTTCCATGGTCGAACAACATCCACTCCAAATGTTTCTTTTATTTCATCATATATTTTTGACTCATCATAAACATCGACCTTATTCTTATCCCCATCCTCTCTTTCCGTATCCACCTGTGTCATTTTCCTATCTCCGATAGTCTGCGTCCACAGTTTTCCAAAGAACGGCGTCCCACCAATACTCACCATACTCCACATCATAGCAAGCACAGCCACGATCGCCACGATTCCATATACCTTCCAGTGCCGTTTTCTCTTCTTAACTTTCTTCTTTCCGGCTTCCTTCCCGGTCTCTCCGTTCGTACCGTCGTCACTTGCTTTATTGTCTGTTTCATGCTTCCCATGCTCAATTGGCACAACATTATCTATATAACTGTCACTCTCCACATCTTTCTTAAGATGATCTTTCGTATTCTCCCCGCCGCGAAGTGCCTGAACCTCTCGTCCGAGACGGATTGCCTCCTTGTCGGCATCTGACAGTTTTTCATATGCTTTCTGCTGTTCTTCATATTCTTGGATTTTACTCCACATCTTTTCATCCAGGTCTTCTGGAAAGGAAATGTCCTGCAGTGATTCGTCCGAGTCCATTTCTTCCATGATTTCCCCGGCTTCTTTTTCCAGTTCAGCTTTTAAAAGCTTATCCAGATTATCTTCATGTTTTTCCATTTTAAACCTCATTCTTTTGGATTTCTTTTCCCTTTAACTTGACCTTTTTCCTTCACCTGTTTAATATTATGATATCAGGGCAGTCTCTCTGCCTGTATCAACTGCGAATCTTAATTCGCACCATCAATGGGAGGATTTTTATTATGAAACGCATTATTCTGACCGGCGGAGGTACTGCCGGACATGTTACACCTAATATTGCACTGCTTCCCCGTCTTCGGAACTGCAGTATGACATACATTACATCGGTTCTTACAACGGTATGGAAAAGCAGCTGGTTGAACAGCAGGGAATTCCATATCATGGTATCTCTTCCGGTAAGCTCCGCCGGTATTTCAGCCTTCAGAACTTTACGGATCCGTTCCGCGTCCTGAAAGGCTTCAGTGAAGCCAACCGTCTGATCAAGCAGTTAAAACCGGATGTAATTTTTTCAAAAGGTGGATTTGTAAGTGTTCCTGTTGTTATTGCCGGAAAGAAGAACCATGTTCCTGTTATCATTCACGAATCGGATATGACTCCGGGACTGGCTAATAAGCTTTCCATTCCTTCAGCTGCAAAAGTATGCTGTAACTTCCCGGAAACTTTAAGTTCCCTTCCTCAGGATAAAGCAGTCCTTACCGGATCCCCAATCCGTCAGGAGCTTTTCACCGGAGATAAAGAAAAAGCCCGCGCTTTCTGTGGTTTCAAGGAAGTAAAACCAGTTATCCTGATCGTCGGAGGAAGTCTTGGTGCAGTTGCAGTCAATAACGCAGTACGCAAGATCCTTCCTGAACTCTTAAAAGATTTCCAGGTTGTTCATCTCTGTGGTAAAGGCAAGCTCGATGAAAAGCTCACCGGTCTGGACGGCTATGTTCAGTTTGAATATATTCAGGATGAACTGAAAGATCTCTTCGCCCTTGCTGATGTTGTAATCTCAAGAGCAGGTGCAAATGCAATCTGCGAATTGCTTGCTCTTCGCAAACCAAATCTTCTGATTCCACTTTCAGCTAATGCAAGCCGTGGTGACCAGATTCTGAATGCCCGTTCTTTTGAACGTCAGGGATTCAGTATGGTTATGGAAGAAGAAGAGCTTACAGATGAAAAGCTTCTCGCAGCTGTCCACAAGCTTTATGATTCCCGTGAAGACTTCATAAATGCAATGAATCAGTCTTCTCAGCAGGATCCGATCAAGACAATTATCGGTCTGATCGAAAATGCTGCTTCCAAATAATTTTTTAACAACAGTTATTTACATTGTTCAAAAACAGGTGCCGGAACGACACCTGTTTTCTTTACATATCCATCGGTGCTATTTTGTGTAATCATCAGAATTGTAATGTATCTTTACCCATTTTCTTGCTCTGTACAGTACACCCGTCAGTGCTTGGATACTGATCCCCATAGATTCAGCCACATCTTTTTGTTTTCTCTCCAGACAGTAAACCATGGTAATTGCTTCGTACCAGTTTTCATTTTCTTCGTACAATGCATCCAGAATCGTCCATCCATAACCCACTTTTTCTTTTTGTAAAATTTTGTGGAATACATGCTCCTCTGCACTTTCCGCATATTCCTTCAAGTGTAGCTCCGAAAATAGCTCTATATCTGCCTTCGGGCATTCTCTTGCCTGCTTTTTCATATAATTGATCGCTGTATTTTTCGTTGTTGTTACCAGCCATGCTGCCATGTATTCTTCATCCACTGTATCAAAGTGTGTATATAGTTTTAGAAAAATCTCCTGGAATATCTCTTCCGCTGACTCTTTGTGACTGCCAGAATAATCCATTGCTATCCGATAAACGTTGACCTTATTTTTATGGTATACATTCTCGAATTCCTTTTTATTCTTATTCTGAAAATTCACTCCAGTACCTCACTATTTTATTTTTCTTTCAGTTTTTCCAGGATTTCATCCCGATCTTCATCTGTAAGTTTACCCGGTTTCCAGCCGAATCCGCTCTTGTCATTTTTATATCTCGGAATCAGATGCATATGGAAATGGAATACGGTCTGACCGGCTACTTCCCCGTTATTCTGTACGATATTATATCCGTCACATCCAAGTACATCTTTTAATCTTGTTGTGATCTTCTTTGCAAGCTTAAATGTTTTTCCTGCCAGTTCTTCATCAATAGAATAAATATCTGCCGCATGTTCTTTTGGCAGGATCAGTGCATGTCCCTTTGTCGCCGGTCCAAGATCCAGAATTACTCTGAAATCATCATCCTCATATATGGTTGCAGATGGAATTTCTCCATTTGCGATTTTACAAAAAATACAGTTCTCATCCCTCATGTTTTTTCCTTCTTTCTACATTTTCTTCGATTAATCTCGAATTTGTTTACGAACCAGACTTTCAATGATAAACTACAACTACTTTATATCATGGAAAGGATGGTCGTTACCATGCCATTTACTGCAAATGATTATGAAAAGTTACATCAGCTTATGAATTCCAGTCCGGAAATTCGTGAATTACTTCAGAAACTCCTAGATTCACAGCAATATACAATCAGCAAGATCAGTCATGAAGTTCGCAATCCACTGACGCTGATCTACAGTACCTTTCAGCTCATAGAGTCCAGTCACCCTGAAACCAGAGATTTCAGCCACTGGTCAGAGCTTCGCGAAGACATCGAATACACAATCTCTCTGCTACAGGAGCTGTCTGCCTATAATAACAGTGAACATCTGCATCTGAGCACGTTTTCTGCACAGGACTTTTTGGGACAAATCTGCCTGTCCTTTGCCGCCTCCTGCGTAGATACCGACATTGGATTCTCTTCTCTGATAGCCCCTGATCTTCCATCTCTGACGGCCGACAGATTAAAGCTGCAAGAAGCGATTCTCAACCTTTTAAGAAACGCCCGTGAAGCCATTTCGTCTGCCGGTTCAATCCGTCTGGAAGCAGTCCTCAAAGATCAAATGCTTCAGATTACCATATCTGATACCGGATGTGGAATCTCACCGGAATATATCGACACGATTTTTGATCCTTTTGTCACTTACAAACCAGACGGCACCGGTCTTGGTCTTGCCATTGTCAGCCGGACAATCACAGCTCACGCCGGAACAGTAACAGTTACTTCCTCTTGTGGAAAAGGCACTTCTTTTTGCTTTTGTTACCAATTACATAATCATTTTTATTATAAAAACACGTAATTGTTTTACAAGTACTTCTTTCCATAAACTGGAAAATGTAGTAAAAAGAAAAACATGTCCTATCTTACTTATTCCTCTGAATCATCCGCCATTATCTCATCCCATTGGGATTCCCGTTTTTTCTACGTTTCTGAAGGCGCTGATTCAGAAATCCCCAGACGCTCTGCCTGTCCTTTACAACCTGCCCTTTCATTTCCTGTTCTGCAATCCAGTCATCCAGGATCAGTTCCTCCTGCAGATCATATCCTGCTTTTTTCTCCGGCTGTATACTCTCCATTTCATTCTCCTTTTTCTCCAGTATCTGCTCCAGCGCATACTCAATATTATAATTTTCTTCCATTGAAGCCTTATGTAATTCATATGCCAGATAGACTGCCTCTTTTTGTTCATAATCTGTCTCCCTGACAAAATACTCTGTAAGCTCATGAAACTTTTCCAGAATATTACCTTCCAGTCCCGGACAATAACAAAAGTAATAGATTTCATCCGATACATAAATATGTCCCGGCTCCAGGCTCAGACAGTTCACGTCCAACAGATAATTCTTCACTGCATAAAGCACCTGGATAAACTGTCTCATAAATTTTTCCAGATCTGCAAATTTCCAGTGCTCTTTTTCTCCCTTTGCCTTCACGGATATCTTCCCACTGATCTCATAGCGGTACTGGCTTTTATCATCTTTTCCCTGCCCTCTTACCGACAAGAGTCCGGGAATTGCATTTTCCATCAGCATCCGCATCTGGTAATCTTCTTTATATAGCTCATCTGTTTCCAGAATCATCCAGGCATGATGTAAATCTCTTTCGTACTCTTCCCTCATTCCTCCTGGTTCCTTTCTACATTCTCCTGCAATACTTTTTTCCTGCGTATTTTTTCCTCCGGCACAGTCAGTGCCGCACTGCGTTTAACAGATACGCGCATTTTTCTCTTTTGCGCTCCTGCTGTCACTTCAAATTCATCTTTTACTACCGCAGTTTCCACCGATACCGTATCAAAAAATACCAGTTTGTTTTCAATTCTTTTCTGAAAATACTGCTCCATTTTTCCATCTTCTATTTCCTTTTGCCATCGCCATTCTTCACTTCCGACAATCGCAGTCTCATATGCCGCCCCACCGATAATATTTTTATCATGGTAATAAAAAAGTGCGAAAATGACTGCCATCCAGCAAAGCAATACTACCGGCATCAGATACGCCATCTCAACTACTGTACTTCCTTTTAGCTTTACCATATAAATGTCCCCAGATAGCCGATCAGAAGAAAAGGATAAAATGACATTCTGGTCGTCCGTTTCCATTTTCCGCTCCAGAGACCTGCTCCTGCTGCCATCGCAGCCACAAGAAATGCAAGCATCAGCATTCCAAGCAGATTCCAGATCCCAAGAAAAATACCCATATTCAGGATCATCCAGCTGTCTCCGTACCCTATTCCCTCCTGTGACCATTTCGATATCATGAGAAATACAATTCCACATCCCAGTCCGGCAACCCATACACTCCAATGCATCCGTCCAAATAACGCACGGTACAGAATCGCCGCACAGCTTCCTGCGAGCAGATATTCTGTCGAGATTTTCTGATATTTTATATCCTGTACTGCTCCGAATCCTAAAAAAATAATCCTGCCATTTTTGCTATTTTCCACCACATTTTGAACATGCTCCTTTTCCTTTTACTTCTGACAGCGGAACTGTATACACTTTTCTCTTCAGTCCGCTGCATGATAATGAAGTATGATAACGATCCCCGTAATCTGTGACATAGCAGTTGCCATCATTTCCCGGCATCCATCCACACCGTTCACACAAATGATAAATTCCCCACTGCTGTTTCTCAGTTCCCCTAACTGTGTTTTCGCAACACTGCGCACGGATGGTTCCAGATAAGTGCACTGATAATTCCGGTGATATACAATCCCTGTTTCTGTCACATATACAAGCTCATTATCTCCACTCCCTGCTTCATAGGTCTTTACATAACCGGTCCATGTCTTCATCCTCATTTTTTCTTTATAATGCAGTACCGGAATATGAAAGACAGGAACCGGCAATTCTACTTCATATTCTGCCGTCAGTTCCAGCACTCCCATTCCCGGTATCGCCCAGGATCTTTTACAGCTGACTCCTCCGCTTCCGCCAACAATCATACTTCGATCCATTCTTTCTTTCCCGACCGCATTTACAAGATCTGCATGCAGACTTATCGGGTTCAGCACCGGAATTTCTGCAAAACTCTCTGCACCTGCTTTCCTGCACTCTGCAGTCCGCATCTTACTGCAGACTGATGCTTCTGAGCTCCAGCATCCAGATCAAACTCACCGCCGCATATAGGAACAGCGGAACACAAAGTACAGCTTCTACTGTTACCGAGGCAGATACAGATGCCTTTTCTTTGACACAAGATATGGCGATCAAATCAGGTAGAAAATCAAATCCTTCCTCCTTTCTGCGAATATCAAATATGTGTTTGTAATTCAATATTTTTCTGTACATCATCAAAGGAATTTTATTTATTATTTCGATTGTCCTCAGAAAAGACACCTGTATCCACCTCCTAACATTTTCATTTTTTGTTACTGATATTGATATAAAATATGATACTGATACCGGATTCCTCTTCTCAGATAACATGTCATGTCAAAGTCTGCTCCTGATACGCAGGCATCTGCCCGAAAAAACGTTTTCTCCATTCCGGATCGCAGATTTATTTCCACCAGATCCAGTGCTCTCATCGACAGTTCTTCCTTTGATTTTAAAACCAGCATCATTTGCAGATACTGCTCATAAGAATTTCCCTCTTCTGTCTCCTTTCCTTCCGGAATACTTCTGTTCTTTGCCAGCTCAAGCAGACCATCCAGCGTCAGATTCCAGCTTTCCTTACTCTTTACAGCCGGAACCTTCTTCCCTGCCAGAAGCGTCTTAACATCCGTAAGGCTTTCTCCATAAGCCATGCAAGAAGCAGCGCATGCTTGATCACAGGTCCGATCTCCGGTGAAAGAAACACCGCACTCAGTGTCGTTGCAAGGGTATCCACCTCCATTTGCATGTCCTTATCGGTCAGCAAATATCCATAATTCACTGCAAATCGAAGGATTCGTATTCTCCCGATCACATATTCCAGATTGTCCTTGTCGCTCGCCTTTCCTCCTAACAAATACTCCATCTCATAGTCCAGTACCGTATTCTTTTTCTTATTTGCAGCATTGCCAAACTTATCTATAAGGTACAGATTGAAAAAATGGTATCTCCGGCTCCATTATCTTTTTCCTTCATGGTTCCGTATCCCTGCCTGAGCTTTCGGTTCGATACAGTCTCTTCTGACTTACAGCTTTCGATGACAGCGTAAATCCTTCCGGGCTGACCAGATTTAACAGTGCTTGCGCCTGTATATCCACAATATCCGCCAATGGATTATTTTCTGCAGGAAGTTCTTCTTTTTCACTTTCCAGCATCTGGTCAAGTTCTTTACTCGTCTCTATATTCTCTTTCCCATATTCATTTGCTTTCAGTTCCTGCTCCTTCCATTCGGATACCTTTCCCGTCAGATTCTCTATCGCCGCAGCTCCTGTCTTCATTTTCTCGTATTCAACCGCCTGCCGCAGAAATTCTTTTCCATTCTGGTCTGTCAGATAACGGATTGCCGCAATCTCTGTTCTATATTTTCTGCCCCGTAAAAAGACAGTCGGTTTAAAATATTTTCTTCAGACATTGTTCCGGATTCATAACTTCCTTCTATTGCAAAAATACCATATCGCTCCAGAAGATCCTTCTGATATTCTGCAAACGCAGATTCCACTGCCCTGCCTGCGTCTACTCTTTCTCATTCTTTGCCAGCTGGATCGAAGCGCTTTCCAGCAATGCCCCAACCAGAGCAAGAAGCAGAAGAAAGACCAGGCTTAGAAACACAGTAATCTCTCCCTTTACCATTTTTTTCATCTCTGTACACACTCACTTCTGAAATAAAATTTTTATTTTAGATTCCTGAACTTTCATTCGTTATTTTTTCAAATATTTTAGTTACAAGTTCATTAAGCTGTTTCTTAAAAATGATAACCAGACCGATAATGACGACCAGTACAAGGATCAATTCTACCGTTGATATCCCGTCTTTTTCCGTCAGAATCTTCTGAATTCTGATCCAGCCTGTCCACAGCTTCTTTTTTACCGCCTTCATTCTCTCACCTCCTACACCTGGATCGACAAAAATGCCGGTACAACTACGATCGTAATCACGATGATCAGCATCAAAAGCATTGGGATCAAAAGTCTGGTTCCTGCCTCTTCTCCCAGCTGTCTCGCCCTGCTCTTTCTGTCCTCCAGTGCCTGTACTGCCTCCATACGAAGCATTTCAGAAATTCCTTTTGCACCCTTTTTCAGATTCTGTGAAAGAAGTGCTCCCATTTTCATATACGGAATCAGATCACATCTTCTTGCAAATCTTTCATAACATTCCATCTCCGGAATCCCACTTTTCATTTCCTGCCAGGTTCTCCAGATTTCTTCATATGCCTCTCTTTTTCTTCCCGTTTTTCCCCTGGTGATCCCGTAATCTTCCGCAATCCTTTTCCACACATTTTTTGCTGTCATTCCGGCACCGGTCAGCATCGTAAACTCTGTGATAATTTCCGGGTAATCCAGCATCATCTGCTCTTTTCTCGTCTTTTTCCGATTGCTTTCTTTCTGTATTTCTCTTCCGACAAGCAGAATACTTATCGCCATTCCGAGCATCAGAATCGGAATCACTTTTGAATCCTTCTCCTCTGTCCAGGCAATTTTTCTTCCGTCCAGACTGGAAGGCAGTGTAAGATATGCTTTCTGCCTCGTAGCACTGTCCTGTGATCTTACCAGTTCCAGAACCCGCTCTTTCGTGGAAAGCGTTTTCTCCTGTCCTGCAAAAATAACCAGATCCATCTCACACGGATATACCTTATCTTCATAATGCAGAACTCCGGTAATATTCATCCCAATCCCCTGGTTCTCCGGATCTTCTTCCCGGATTTTTCCTGATCCAGTCTTCCAAGCGAATCCATTACATCATATCTGCTAAGTTCCCAGGAAACCGAAAATGGAAAATCGTCCAATGCTGTTACCAGATCCAGATCTGTCTTTATATGCGACAGATCCTTATTTCCCCGGAAATCACTTTTACAAGCTCTTCCCTCGCTTTCTGAAACTCTTTTTCCAGCCGCTTTTCACTGTAAATCTTCGGTGACACCTGAATTTCTATATCCTGCTTTTTTTCTCCTTCGACCTGCATAGAAAGCGCCGCTTCTTTTTGTCCTTCCCCGTACCCGTTCCGCTTTATCTGCATGGTTTCAGAGTTTTCCGTCCCTGTCTTCTGCACGATTTCCGACAAAAATGCCAGACTTGTCACCGCCAACATCAAAAAAAAAATATCTGCCTGAGAAGCCTATCCCATTTTCTGAAAAGTGATTTCTTCTTGAAATACATCCATGCACAAGCTCCGAGAAAGAAATACATTCCGCTACAAAACCACATTTCTATACCTCGATTTCTACAATCTTGCATCCAAGTCTCCAGGCAGCAATGTAAGCTCCAAGACAAATACTCATAAAAGCCGCTCCTGGCAAATTCCCGTATAGCCCCGCCATAAATTCCGGAAAGCTCAGACGCATATAACCAATAATTCCCAAAGGGATCACTGACATGATCTGAAATTCCATTTTTTTCGCTGCAATTACGGTATCGATTTCTCTTTTCACTTCCGCTTTATCACCAAGTTGTCTAACCGCATTTTTAATGATCAGAATACTGTCTCCTCCGCTCCTCTTTGCCAGGGAAAATACAGTGATAAATGTATCCACCTCCGGAAGTTCTACCCTTGCAGCAAAATCCTTCCAGGCAGCTTCCGCGGTTACGTTCAGATTCAGCTGCCTTACCATATACGTAAATTCCCGTACAATAAGTGTATGCCTGTCATACATGATCTGCAGGTCTCTCTGTACCTCTTTGATTGCGTTCTCCATAGAGTATCCCACATTCAGCTGCGCTTCCAGTGATTGAAGCGCATCCTGGAACTGCCTTTCAAAACGTCTCTTTCCTTTTTCCTCCACCTGACAGATCATCCTTTCGTAATACTTCATTCCCAGAGGAAAAAGCACTGCCATCATCCATAGTCTTGAATAGAACAGCATGGCGATCAGAAACACCAGAAGAATGCTTTCCGTTATTGCCAGGGCATACTCCTTCCGGCTGATACCCAGCCGCCATAAGTTTTTCCGTCCGTGTAAGTGTGGACCTTTTCACCCACTCCCCCTGGATTTTTCCATCCTTACTTCCCGTCTCCTGAAAGGAAAATAACGGTTGAAGCCTGATTTCTCCTTTTTCATATCCCAATACCTCCATGATTTCCAATACTTTCCTGCTCTTATCCCGAAGGCGTCCCAGATGTACCAGGATATCGATTCCGGAAGCGATCTGACGCATAACTGCTTCCAGCGGAAGTTTAATCCCCATCAGTACCATTGTAGACAGTCTGCTCATCATATCATCCGGACTGTTCGCATGACCGGTACTGATCGACCCGTCATGGCCTGTATTAAGTGCTTTATATGGACTCCCTATGTTCCCATCATGCAGAAATACAATATCTTTACTTAATATACACTGTATATAACGTTATTATCTTGCCATTCCACAGTTGCAAAAAGAAAAGAGCGCCTTTCACAGCCCTCTTTCATATCGACTTTCTCATTCATTTGTCATACTCAACAGTTTTGCAACCAATGTCTCTAAACTTTTTCCCAAAAATGGGACAAAGTCTGGTACTTGCACCAAATGCCATCCCAATTATTATCATTCGACCACATTCTCTTACAGATTCCAATGCAAATCCATAACTC
>ENA-OQAS01000534-OQAS01000534.1-human-gut-metagenome-genome-assembly--contig:-NODE-534-length-19550-cov-2.858827_pt1 | contig 19550 bp, 25 predicted proteins | sample MGYA00242733_ERZ504523 | MGnify/ENA primary metagenome ERZ504523 (study PRJEB26092, sample SAMD00036239) | human gut metagenome | host: Homo sapiens | study: EMG produced TPA metagenomics assembly of...
AAAAAAACAACAAGACGTACTCACAAGACCTCCGCCAATCGTCAAAAAGAGAAGAAAAAGCACAAGCTATCACAAAAAGAAAAAAAGCTGATGAACAAACGGGGGCAAACCCAACTTTTAAAAGGAAATGTATTGTGGAACAGAATTACCTAACATTAAAAACGAAAAAAACAATGAAAAAGAAATCTAACCTGACCCTATTTATGAAACAACTTATCCGGTCGCTAAAAGAAGAAGAGCGTTTCAGTACCGCCCACATCTACCAAAGCACCCTGAACGCCTTCATGCTCTTCTGCAAGACCGATGCCATCCGGTTCAACCAGATGGAACGTTCACGCCTGAAACAATTTGAGAACCACCTGCGCAACAAGGGATGTACCTGGAACACTGTCTCCACTTATATGCGTACCTTGCGAAGCATCTACAACAAAGCCGTGGACGATGGTCTGGCGGAAGAAAAGCCCCGTCTTTTCCGTCACGTATATACCGGCGTAAAAGCCAATACCAAACGTGCCCTCGATGCCAAAGACATGAGCAAATTATTAAGTGCCTCCCTTCCACGCCCCCTGCCGCAAAGCATGAAAGAGAGCCGGGCATGGATTACCCTGATGTTCCTGTTGCGCGGGATGCCCTTTGTGGATCTGGCACACCTGCGCAAAACAGACCTGCAAGATTCCGTTATCTCCTACCGCCGCCACAAAACAGGAGCCTGCTCACCGTCGAGATTCCTCCGCTGCCATGAACCTTATCAAACGGTATCAAAATACAGACTCCGCCTCCCCCTACCTGCTTCCCATTCTCAGTGGAAACCGGAAAAGCGAAGAAGAGTATGCAGAATACCAACATGCCTTGCGGAAACTGAACTATGACCTGAAACAACTGGCGGTATACTGCGGAATCAAACTCAACGTCAGTTCCTACACCAGCCGCCACACTTGGGCCACTTTGGCTAAATACTGTCACTTTTCGGAACAATTGATTTGTGATGCCCTGGGGCACTCCTCCACAAAGGTGACCGAAACCTACTTGAAAAGCTTTAAAAACGATGAATTAGACAGAGCAAACAAAGTAATAATTAATCACATTAATATTTCTATATAATCAATTTTAAAACTTCACATTACATTATAAAACAACAAATTACAAGACTGTTACTTTAGAAGTAACGGAACAGATTTTGGAAGCAAAAGTATACAAACTTTAAATACAATGCAAGATTTCTACACTTTTTTTCGTTTTTATTTTAAAATTTTTTTATTCCGCATATACCTCTCCCTACCCATACTCCGATTGTCAATATGAGTGAAGCCACATTTCCGGTCTTTTATCTTCTCTAACAGCCACTAAATCTTTATCTTACTGCTGTTTTCATGTTTTTTCGCCTCCCTCCTCCCCTTCCGTTACTTCTAAAGTAACAGAAAAAAAACAAAATAAAAATATTGACAATGCGACATTCTTACTTATTTATAATAGCAATCATGCTGGCAGTTATGACTCCGCGTATAGCCCCGGCTCAAGTATCGCTTTAAAAAGCAATGTTCTTTATGACCTTACCGGCACTCTCAACCTGGGAGGAGAAATAAGGTGTGACGACACCCATTCATTCAATCTGAGTGTCAACTATAATCTGGAATCTGGGAGAAAACAAAAAAATGAAGCACATTCTGATCCAGCCTGAATACCGTTGGTGCTCAATGAAACATTCATAGGAAGTTTTTTCGGGGTGCAAGCCCATTTCGCCCAATACAATTTCGGTGGAACCACTCCTTTCACCACGGTCAAGAACAACCGTTATCAGGGTAATCTGATAGGTTGCGGCATTACCTATGGACACCAATGGCTGCTCAGCACATTCTGGAGTCTTGAAGCAAGCATATCTGTCGGATACGCCCATCTCACCTATGATAAATACGGTCCCGCCAAAGGAGACGCACTCATTGAGAAATCCCACTCCAACTATGTCGGGCCTACCCAGCTAGGCATATCATTCATTATTTCATTCAATAAATATAAAAGCAAATATACCCTATCAGTCATGAAACTCAAGACAAACATACTATTCAGTCTTTTATTATGCGGCACCTTTGCCACTGCACAAAACCTGAAACTCGATATCCTGCCTCCCTCCGTTACTCTCGGACAGGACTCTGCCACAGTGTTCATGAAAATGACCTTCAATGTTCCCCAAATGGACACCAAAAACCATATCCGCCTCACTCCTGTCCTCACAGACGGAACCCGCACGGCAGAACTCCCTCAAATCCTGCTGAACGGAGAACGTGCACACCGGCTATACCGCCGTACCCTGGCGCTCAACAAACGAAGAGGCAAGGCAGATGTAACTCCCGTATTTACCGCTATTCCCCTGACAGACAGCGATCAGACTATCCACTACCGTGCTTCCCTTCCGGCAGCCGACTGGATACAGTTCGCCACCCTGAACCTCAAGAAGGAAGTCATCAACGGCAGCGGAGAGAAAGTACAAAGCGAAAATATCCCCATTCCGGACACAGCACCCCATATAGCAACAGCAACAGATCATTTCGTTCCCCAACGGGACAGGAACCGGGAAGCTCCTATGGCAGCCTCCTCCCCCTCTGCTCCCGTTGTCCGGAACACCATTCTGTTTCCCCTGTTCCGCCCGCACCCTCTGCCAAACCGTATTTCAAGGGAAGCTATGTATCTCCCGAAAGCGATGCCACCGATGAACGCAACCAGAAAGAGCTGAACTTCAGTCTGGACGAAGCGCGTGTCATAGCCGAAATCAATCCGCAGATGCTTTCGTTACGCGAGCTTTACACCGTGGCCATCAGCTACAAGAACACTCCGGAACAGTTCTACAAAATCATAGACATCAGTGTCAAGATATATCCGGCAAGCCCCGTTGCCAACCTCAACGCCGCTGCCGCCGCCATCGAACGGGGCAACACACAGGCAGCCGGCCGCTATCTGCAAATGGCTTCCCATGAAACGCTTGCCTACAAGAACTGCCGTGGAGCCTACGAGCTGTTGTGCAACAACACCTACGAAGCATCCGCCTGCTGAAAGCCGCCAAAGCCGAAGGCTCGGAAGAAGCCACCTATAACCTGAAAATATTCTTTGAATCCAACCAAACCAATATACAATAAAACATGAAAACCGGTATGTCCTTTCTTTTCTTCTGCTCGGTAGCGCCCTTTCCGTTTCCGCACAGAAAACGGCTGTCAAAAGCAACCTGCTTTCCGCCGCCAACGGTGCGCTGAATGCCGGTGTGGAATATGCCTTCGGCCCCAAATCCACATTCGATTTGTCCGGCAGCATACGCCCGTGGAAACGCACGGAAGGATATGTCAACAAATATTGGCTCATACAACCGGAATACCGCTACTGGACTTGCCAGAAATTCAACGGCAGTTTTTGGGGAGCCTATCTCAACGGAGCGCAGTTCAACATAGGAGGGAAAAAGATGCCTTTCGGACTCTTCCCCTGGCTGAAAGAGCACCGGTATGCAGCTGGCTGGCAGGTGGAGGCATAAGCTACGGATACCACATCCTGCTCAACCGCCACTGGAATATAGAAGTTTCCGTCGGTGTAGGGTATGAATATATCGACTATAAGAAATATAAATGCCCCGACGTGTGCGCCGAGCTACTGGAAAAAGGCCATTATCACTATTTCGGCCCCTCCAAAGCATCCCTGAGTATAGTTTACATATTTAACTAAAGAGCCATGAAATACTTATTCTATCTTATATCATTTATTTTTCCTGCGCTTTGCTCATCGGCGCAGCCGGCAGAACGGGACAGTTCGATTTACATCGCCTCCTCCCGGCTCTACCGGATGGGAGAAAGTCTGGTAGTGTCCATGCAAGTAGACATTACCAGGCAGATTCCCTCCAACGAATCAGTCATACTGATTCCCCGGCTCAGCGACAGCCTGGACAACTTCATCCAGCTTCCCGCCATCTATGTGAACGGTCGTAAACAGCATATTTTCTTCCAGCGTGAAACCGGCAGACAGGAAAAAGACTATGAAGAGTTACGCCGCCGCAATGACCGCAAGCAAAGCGTACACTACTTGCGCAGCATCCCCTTCACCCACTGGATGAAGCATGCCTCCTTGCATCTCATCGAAAAAGAATGCGGATGCGGAGTCCCCCGCCATACAGACTCCACCTATCTGACCCGCCTGAACATCCTTCCCGATATCCATCCGCACGTAGCGTTCATCACTCCGCAGATGGAAGAAAGGAAAGTGCGCGAAGAAAGCGGACGTGCCTATCTGGACTTCCCGCTCAACGAAACAACCATCTATCCCGAATACAGAAACAATCCGGCCGAACTGGCAAAGATAAAGCGCAGTATCGACCTGATAAAAACGATACCAATGTATCATTTCGCATATTGACATTCACGGATACGCCTCTCCCGAAGGCCCCTACTCCAACAACGAGCGTCTGGCGCGGGAACGGACCCGGACCCTGAAAGACTATGTATGCAGCCAATATTCTTTCAACGATACATTGTTCACCACCCATTACACCCCCGAAGACTGGGACGGATTTGTCAAGTTGCTGACCGACACCGTTATCACCCATCGCGAGGAACTGCTACATATTGCAGAAAGCAAAAGCAGCCCCGACGGGAAAGAACGGAAAATACGGAAACGTTATCCCGAAGAGTTCCGTTTCATCCTGCAACATTGGTTCCCCGGCCTCCGCCATTCAGACTACACCATCCACTATGTGGTACGTCCGTTTACGGTAGAGCAGGCCAAGCAGGTATTCCAAAGCAACCCCAAGAATCTGAGTATTGAAGAGATGTTCCGCATAGCCCGGACCTACCCTGCCGGCAGTCCGGAATACAATAAGATTTTCATGACGGCGGTTCTGCTTAATCCGGAACACCCCGTTGCCAATCTCAATGCAGCCTGCATCCTGCTCTCGCAGGGAGATACCAAAGGCGCCTCACTCTATCTGGACAAAGCCGGTGAGACTCCCGAAAAGACCCTTTTGCAAGGTATCATGCAAATGCTGAACGGGAATTATACCGAAGCGGAGAACCTGCTGCGCAAAGCGGAAGAAGCAGGACTGCCCCAAGCAAGTGAAAACCTGAAAATATTACATGAGATTTATTAATCACATTTTTAACTAAAACTATTTTACATTATGAACAAAAAATTATTATTATCCTTCGCTCTTGCAGCTGCAATGACAGGATGTATCAATGATGCAGATGTTCCCTCAGGAAACGGAGACAATCCGGCTACCGGAGCCAGAGGAGGAAACATGGAGATTTCATTTCTAGTTCCCAACTCTTCCAACGGCAGCCGTGCCGCTTCCGCCGAAGACTCCGGAGTTTACGAAGACGGAACCGCCGAAGAATACAAGGTGAGCAATGTAACCCTCTATCTGTTTGACTCTTCCAGCAAGAATCTGGTTACTACCATCAATGTAGCCCAAAGCGATCTGGGCGCAGGCACTTCCAGCGGAGAGAGCAGCAAAGAAGGACAAACCATTGTCTATCCTTGCAACAAGGAAATCACAGTAAACCGGGCAACTATGACATCCTTGCCGTAGCCAACGGTTCACAGACCTTCGAAATAGGTCAGGAATCCACATTATTGGGACAGATTGACGCCTCCACCTATGGAAACGGTATGATAACCAGCGTACCCGGAAGCGGTTCATCATGTCCAACCGCGGCTCGGCCAATATGAACATCACCGTAGAGTCTCCCGAAGAAAGCGACACCAAAACACAGGTCAGAATCAATCTGGAACGTGCCGTTGCCAAACTGATGGTCAGAAATGACAGCAAGGAAATCTACACGCTGAAGAACCCTGCCGGAGTGACTTACGCCACAGTCCGTCTGAACAACTACAAATTCATCAACCTGGCAAACAAGTTCTACACCTTCCGCCATGTCGCTAAACTGGATAACGCCCCTGAGACTCCGTCTGCTCCGTCATCTTACAGCGTGGAAGCAGGAAACTTCGGTAACATCGCCGACAACAACGGTTACCTTATCGACCCCTATTTCTTCGACAAGACCGTAGCAGGAGCCACTACCAATTCACAGGCGGTTCATTCTACACCAACCACCTGTCAAAACAGACAGACAGCAACTGGTCGGGCCTTGCCGATGCAGGAAAGTACGTTTCCATGTACTGTCTTGAAAACTGTATGTTCCGTCCGGCACAGAACACGGTGTACACCACCGGCATCATGCTGAAAGGTACATTCACCCCCGAAGCCTCACAGACCATCGGCACTGACGGCAAGCCGGTAGAAGACCCGCTTGTGTTCAAAACACTGTATTATTTCAACTATAAATTCTACACCACGCTGGCGGCCGTGGGTGAACATGGTGATGCCAATATTGATGGTTTGACAGAAGCATCCAGCGATGCAGAACTGGCAGCCAAGCAGATTACCCGTTTCACCAAGAATGAAGGTAATTTCTCCACTTTCTACAACTATTGGATCAAACACCTTGATAACGACAATCCTACCACAATGGGTGTAATGGAGTTCGGTATTGTACGTAACAATATTTATTCTGTCAACATTACCAGCATCAAAAACCTGGGTCCCGGCAATCCGGACACCAAACCCGGTCCGGACGAATACAAAGCATACCTGGACGTAGAATTCGGAGTATATCCGTGGATTGTCCGTGACCAAGATGCCGACCTTGAATAAAACAGTCTCAAAATAGAAAAACAATGAGTAAAACTGCTACTATCCTCTTCGCCCTATGTACTCTTTTCTGTGGTGCATGTTCCTGGGTAGACGATGACCGATCCGATTGTCCCACAGGCTGTTGGCTAAAGTTATCCTATACCTATAACATGCTGAATGTAGATGCCGTGACCACCCAGGTAAAAGATGTCACGCTATTTATTCTCGATCAGGAAGGCAACTATATAGTCCGGGAGGAAGTAGACAGTCTTACATTCCATCAAAATGAATGTACAATCCAAGTCCCCTCCCTGCCTCAGGGAGATTACACCTTTCTGGTCTGGGCAGGATTGGCAGATTCACTTTACCGGCACACTCCCACCTCACTGACACTGTTACGCAATGAGGCGGGAGAACAATCCGAAAAACTTTCATCTCTATTCCACGGGCGGCTGGACAATGTGCATATCAGCGGCGAATATCAGGTTTTGGCTCTCTCTCTTACTAAAAACACGAATATTCTGAGCTGCATATTGCAAAGTCAGTCGGCCGCCCCTCTGGATACAGATGATTTCCGTCTGGAGCTGACAGCCCGCAACGGATGCATGGATCACCGGAATACTCCGACAGACTCCGTTTCCACCTGCTATCTTCCCTTCATGCAGGAAAGCGCCAACTTGGAAGACATACAGGTAGTACATGCCGGAATGAATACATTGAGACTGATGGAAAATGACGACACCCGCCTACGGTTAATCCATCAACCGGATGGAAAAGAGATTTTCGATATTCCGCTGACACCCTACCTGCTTCTGTCACGTAATGTCGAAACAACCTACATGCCTCCACAAGAATATCTTGACAGGCAAGACCGCTATAACCTGATATTTTTCCTGAGCCCGACAAATGATCCGCAGAAACCTTACATATGTTTACAAATGCAAGTAAACGGCTGGATAATACGTATAAATGATGCAGAATTAGATAAATAATCTTTCTGTTTGAACATTTCAATCTATATTCGATTCCGTTATGAAAATTACTTATTATGTAAAATCTATAATACGGAACCTTATGAGAAATAAAAAAAAATTCAACGAGTTATGAACAAAACGATTGAAGAGCTGAAAGACGAGAAACGTTATGGCACGGCACACGTCTATCAAAGTACCTTGAACGCTTTCTGCGAATTCTGCGGATGCAAGATTATTTACTTCCACCAGCTCAACAGGGCCACACTGAAAGAATTTGAGACCCACCTGCGCGACAAGCAGCTGAGCTGGAACACCGTTTCCACCTATATGCGGACACTGCGCGGCGCCTACAACAAAGCGGTGGACCAGAAAATAACCACCGGCAACTCCCGCCTGTTCAATCACGTCTATACCGGAGTGAAAAACGATGTCAAGCGTGCGCTGGAAGTGGAGGAGATAAACAAGCTGCTGAACGAAGTTCCTCTGAAGAGACTACCGGAAGACCTGGTGCGGTGCAGGGTTTGGGCAAACCTGATGTTCCAGCTGCGCGGGATGCCTTTTGTTGATCTGGCCTTTCTTCACAAAAGTGACTTGAAAGGTAACACACTTCTTACCGCCGGCATAAAACGGGCGGCCAAATGATAGTGGATATTCCGCCAACAGCAATGGAACTGATCAGACAATATCAGAATACCGACTGCAACTCTCCCTATCTCTTCCCCATCCTGAGCGGAACCAAAACCGGAGAGGAGCTGTACATAGAGTATCAGCAGGCGCTACGGATCATGAACTATAATCTGGGCAGACTGGCAAGACGATGTGGAGTGATAACCAAGGTCAGTTCATACACCACCCGCCATACCTGGGCCACCCTTGCCAAATATTGTAATTTCTCTGAACAACTAATCTGTGAGGCTTTTGGACATTCGTCAGTGAAAGTTACAGAAACATATTTGAAAAACTTCAAATATGAAGAGATAAAGAAAGCTAATGATGCAATAATTCTATACGTTTCAAAAAATGGAAAGAAAAGAGCATAAATAGATAAGACGTTGAATATCATGGCATTTTAGTTCTGTTACTTTGTAAGTAACAGAAAATTCATCAATAAACATATTATATAATTCACATCTCGCTATTTTACAACGAATAAGATATAAATATCTGAAATATAACATTTTAATGCATTGCGCTGATTGTGTGAAGCGTGATGTCTATCATCATTTTTATCTAATTTAAGAAATGTTCATTTCATTATTACTTTTATCTATTAGACAATCTTTTTTATTAATTTTTAGAAAAGAAGCGGGGCATTTCTTGTTTGTTATCAATTTATTGTCTATTTTTGTCCCCGAATAAATCTGTTACTTACAAAGTAACAGAAGAGCAGAAGAAAGAAAAAAAGCGACATAGTTGAAACCTATTGAAAAAAACATCATATAGATCTGACATATAAAAAGTTTTACCTATGATACAAGTCCAGAGATTCAACAAAGTACTAAAATTAGCAGTCATTCTAGGAGATTTAGTCATTCTGAATGTACTTTTCATCTCATTTAATTCAATATGGAACGAGTTGTTTGGGGAAAGAACCTGTAGCGGCACTTTACCCCAAATTCTGACTCTGTTCAGCGTATGCTATTTTGCATGCACTATTTCAGGAGGTGTCATACTGCATCGTCGGGGAGCCCGTGCCGACCAAATTGTATTCCGGGTACTCCGCAACGTGTTCTATTTCTCTTTTTTATCGACCGGGCTGATGGTATTATCCGAGCTTGAAATATATTCCAAACGCTTTTTTATCTATTATTTCATTCTGCTCATCCTCTGTATCACTGTCTATCGCCTGCTTTTCCGTTTCTGCATACAACTATACAGAAGCCATGGAGGAAATTTCCGTACCGTCCTCTATTTGGGAAGCACCGAAAATATAGCCGAGCTATACCATGAAATGAGCTCCGACGCTACCACCGGCTACCGGGTACTGGGCTATTTCGACACCACCCCCAATGCCAAATTCCCCGCCAGTTGTACCTATCTGGGAAAACCGGAGCAAGTTATCAGTTACCTGGCACAGCACAAGGTGAACCAGCTTTACTGCTGCCTGCCCTCGGCATTGAGCGAACAGATCGTGCCGGTCATCAACTATTGCGAGAACAACCTGATACATTTCTACAGCGTGCCCAATGTACGCAACTACCTGCGCCACCGCATGCACTTTGAAATGATAGGCAGCGTGCCCATCCTCAGCATCCGCAAGGAGCCCTTGGGGAAAATAGAGAACAGAATGTTGAAACGCATATTCGATGTAATCTTCTCACTGCTCTTTTTATGCACATTATTCCCTATTATATTCCTTATTGTAGGAGTGACTATCAAAATCACTTCTCCGGGCCCCATATTCTTCCGTCAGAAACGTAACGGATTGAACAACAAGGAATTCTGGTGCTATAAATTCCGTTCCATGAAAGTAAACAAGGAATCGGACACCTTACAGGCCACCCTCAACGATCCCAGGAAAACCAAATTCGGCGATTTCATGCGCCGGACCAATATTGACGAACTTCCGCAATTCATCAATGTATTGCTGGGAGATATGTCCATTGTAGGGCCACGCCCCCACATGTTGAAACACACGGAAGAATATTCCAAGATAATCAATAAATACATGGTCCGCCATTTCATCAAGCCCGGTATCACGGGATGGGCGCAGGTGACCGGTTTCCGTGGCGAAACCCGCGAACTGGAAGACATGGAAGGACGTGTGAAAGCCGATATATGGTACATGGAGCACTGGTCTTTCCTGCTCGACCTTTATATTATGTACAAAACCGTGGCAAACGCGCTGCACAAAGACAAGCAAGCTTATTAAAACAAGACCTGAAAACTGAAAAATTTTAAATAACAGAGAGCCAAAAAAAATGAGAAGATTAAAGTTGACCCTATTCGCGCTGGTTTCCCTGCTGCTATGCAGTTGCAGCGCCTACAAAAAGGTACCCTACCTGCAAGGTTCCGAGTACCTGAACATGGCAAATGTCCAAACACCCCTGTATGATGCACACATCATGCCCAAGATTTGCTGACCATCACGGTAAACACCAGTGACCCCGATGCCGCCATTCCTTTTAACCTGACGGTAGCCACCCCCATCACGGCAGACAGCAAAAGCCTTTCCAGCCAACCGGCATTACAGCAGTATCTGGTAGACAATAACGGAAACATTGATTTCCCGGTCTTGGGCACACTGCACATCGGCGGCCTCACCAAAAGCCAGGCGGAAAACATGATAAAGGAAAAACTGAAAACCTATATCAAGGAAAACCCCATTGTAAATGTACGCATGACAAACTACAAAATCTCCGTGATGGGAGAAGTTGCCCAACCCGGCACATTCACCATCACCAATGAAAAAGTAAATATCATGGAAGCGCTCGCCATGGCAGGAGACATGACCGTATACGGACAACGCGATAAAGTGAAACTGATCCGTGAAGACGCGCAAGGCAACCGCCGGGTGATTCCGCTGAACCTGAACGATGCCGACATCATCGTATCTCCTTACTACTATCTCCAGCAGAACGATGTGGTGTATGTCACCCCCAATAAGACCAAAGCCAAGAATGCAAGTATCAGCAACAGCACCACCATCTGGTTCACGGTAGTGGGAACTCTGGTTGCACTGGCCAGCCTGATCGTAACCATAACCAAATAAACAGGACTATGAAAAAAGATTTATACGACGACTTCGATTTGGAAGTAAAAGAAGAAAAGACCGATTTCAAAGCGATTCTTTTCAAATACGCCATCCACTGGCCCTGGTTTCTGGCATGTACTGCTGTGCATGGCGGGACCTGGCTCTATTTGCGTTACACTCCATCGGTGTACAACATCTCGGCATCCGTCATCATCAAGGACAATGACAAGAACAGCAAAGCAAGCAGCGGCATGGGCGACCTGGAAGACCTGGGCTTCTATTCCTCCATCAACAACTTTGACAATGAAGTGGAAATCCTGCAATCGCGCACGCTTATCAAAAAAGTGGTGGAAGAACTGGATCTTTACATCAGCTATGCCACGAAGAGCAGTTTCCATGACATCGAACTTTACAAAAGTTCCCCTGTGAAGTATGGATTACCCCCGAAGAAGCCCAGAAACTGCCCGCCCCCGCGCGTCTTCACCTGACCTTGCAGCCGGGCAACAAGCTGAATGTGAAACTCCGGATAGGAGAAGAGGAATACAACAAGCAGTTCGACAAGCTGCCCGCCTTGCTGACCACCCCGTCGGCACGTTCAGCTTTACCCCTAAAGATTCCACAACTGTCCAAAGCACGCAGGAAATCATGGCTACGGTTTCTTCCCCCCGCAGTGTGGCAAACGCCTACCGGGGAGCATTGAGCATAGAGCCTACTTCCAAATCCACCACTATCGCACAGACTCTGTCAAGAGCACGCATACGCAGCGCGGCATGGATTTCATCAACAAGCTGGTGGAAGTCTACAACCGGGATGCCAATGATGACAAAAACGAAGTGGCTACCAAGACCGCGGAATTTATTGATGAACGTATCAAAATCATCAACGGCGAACTGGGAACCACGGAACAGGAACTGGAAACCTTCAAGCGCGATGCCGGGCTCACCGACTTGAAAAGCGACGCCCAACTGGCATTGAGTGAAAACTCGGAATACGAAAAGAAACGTGCCGAAAACAGCACCCAGCTCCGGCTGGTACAATTCCTGGCCGGCTATGCCAACAATCCGGATCATGCCTACGAAGTACTTCCGGTCAATGTGGGCCTGACAGATACCGGTCTTGCCGAGCTGATCAACCGCTACAACGAGATGCTGCTGGAACGCAAGCGCCTGCTCCGTTCCTCTCTGGAAAACAACCCGGTGGTAGTCAATCTGGATGCCAGCATCCGCGCCATGCGCAGCAATGTGCTGACCACCATCAACAGCGTACAAAGAGGTTTGGCCATCACCCAGGCGGATCTGGAACGTCAGGCAGGCAAATACGCCGGACGCATCACCAATGCTCCGGGACAGGAACGCCAGCTGGTCAGCATCTCGCGGCAGCAGGAAATCAAAGCCGGACTTTACCTGATGCTGCTGCAAAAACGTGAAGAAAACGCCATCACTCTGGCATCTACCGCCAACAACGCCCGCATGGTGGACGAAGCACTGGCAGATGCCATCCCCGTATCTCCCAAAGGGAAGAATATATACTTGGTAGCACTGATTCTGGGAATCGCCCTGCCGGTAGTTTTCATCTATATCATCGAACTCTTAAAATACAAGATAGAGGGCCGCGCCGATGTGGAAAAAATCACCTCCCTTCCCATTGTGGGCGATGTACCCCTGTCGGAAGATAAAGGAAAAGAAGAAAGCATTGTAGTACACGAAAACCAAAACGACCTGATGGCCGAAACCTTCCGTAATGTACGCACCAATGTACTTTATATGATGAGGAGCGACGAGAAAGTCATATTGGTTACCTCCACCACCACAGGAGAAGGCAAAACCTTTATCGCTTCCAATCTGGCTGTCAGCCTGGCTTTATTAGGAAAGAAAATCGTGATCGTGGGGCTTGACATCCGCAAGCCGAGTCTGAACAAAGCTTTCAACTTATCACACAGGGAACAAGGCATCAGCAGTTCCTCGCCAATCCGGAACATACCGACCTGATGTCGCTGGTACAAGTTTCACGCATCAATGCCAACTTGTCCATTCTGCCCGGAGGGCCTATTCCTCCCAATCCGACCGAACTGGTGGCACGTGAATCTTTGTCTCAGGCTATCGACATACTGAAAAAGCATTTTGACTATATCATTCTGGATACCGCCCCCATCGGCATGGTGACCGACACCCTGCTGATTTCGCGCGTAGCCAACGCCAGCATCTATGTGTGCCGGGCAGACTACACCCACAAGGCAGATTATACTTTAATCAACGAACTGAGCGAACAGAAAAAACTGCCCAACCTATGTACTTATCAACGGACTGGACATGAAGAAAAAGAAGTACGGATATTACTATGGATACGGCAAGTATGGCAAGTATTACGGATACGGTAAAAAATACGGTTACGGCTATGGATATGGCACTGAAAATGTAAATAAAAAGTAATTTCAAAAGTAATTACATAATAACATAAGACTAATTCTCTTTCCAATGTGTTAATATTTTAACAAATCCAGAAGAGAATTAGTCTTATTACGTTTTAATATATAAATATTATTTACTATATTTTTCTTTCGAAACATCAAAACAGGGACACTGTTTCACCCATTCCTCAGGCTCTATCTCGCCATTTCCGTTCAAATCCGGACTTAAATCCCGATGACCGCAAACCTTGCAACCGGGATAATCCACCAGCAACGTCCTGACCAGTACACGCAACGAATGTTTCTGCCACACCGTCCGCGTATCCTCCGGCCTGCCCCGCTCACTGATTCCCCCCTCATAGCATATCCCGATACTCTGTGCATTATACCCACGCGCATGCGCCCCGATTTTCTCTATGGGACGGGTTGTTTTTATATCCCCGTTCTTGCGGATATAAAAATGATATCCGGGCCCGTTCATTCCACGCCTGCGGTGGCACACCTCCAAATCCTGTTCGGTAAAGTCCCTGTCCGCCTTTGTGGCGGAACAGTGGACAACAATCAGATTAATCACTCTCATCCCCCTATGCACGAGCTGATTCCTACTACACCCGCAATAGCCGTAGCTACTGCAATCACCACTTTCAAAATAGTGCTCCAGACAGATTTACCTTTCATTCTACAGTTTTTTTTAATTAAACACTTGTCCGCCATCTACTTAAGCAGGCTTTTGCTCCCCTTTCGTTTTCACCGGCAATTTATCCACCTTCGTATATTTCAGTGCTGCCAGAATACCGCTTAGCGCAATACCCGGACGGAAATTGATACGCGCTTTTCTAATCATCGACACATCATACGCATCCTCCGTTTCCGCACCTCTTCCGCTCAGACCTATCTGGAAAGTGCCCAGATCGGCAAGCCTTACAATCTCGCCCCCTTCCAGAGCCTCCATAATCACATCCTCCAAGGCAACAAGCACAGCCATTACATCCGCACGCGTCACCGTACAGGTTTTCTGAATACGATCCGCCATCGCGAATCTCTACATGGCCATTGGCCTGAGCTTGTGCATAAAACTTAGGCACTGCATCCTGATCAAGCGGATTATTACGCTTTACCACCGAATAAGAAACTGTTCTTCCCATACTTTTTCAAATTAAAAAATTAAAACTTGCAAATTAAGAAACACACTGGCAATCAACCGTTAACCACTAAGCCGGCTATGATTGGCTTTTGATTACACTACAAAGATACGATGAACCGGAAGCCCCGTGTAGACATTGGTAGAGAAGCGTAGGAGATTGTCGGGAAATGTCGAGAATAACTTACAGAGAGAGTAGGAAAACAAGGACATTTTGCGTATCTTTACCCTATAATCAAAACGATAAAAGAACATGAACCAAGAAGAAAAAGCATTCATTATCAGAGCGTATGACAAAGCGGAACTGGCAGAACTATACAGCCCGGGGCGAACTGCCGCGGCAGCCCTGCAAACCCTGTATCGCTGGATGCGGAGAAACATGCTGCTACAGGAAGAATTGAACGAAGCGGGCTACAACAAATTCCGCCACAGCTTTCTGAAGCATGAAGTGGCAATCATAGTGAGGCATCTGGGAGAACCTTAGGACATACGCTTCCCAAAGAACCTGTTGTCTACATCGAAAGACCTTGTTGTTTTTTTAAAATCCCCTGTTGTTTTACCGGAAAGATCCTGTTGTTTTTTGAAAACAACAGGATCTTTTTCACCTGCATTTAAGGCTCACAAGGCTCAGGGCTCACTTAGGCGGTTTTCTGAGCCAAGACTTTCCGGTCTTTCTATACTTACCATCCTCTTTCTCAACGATTTGATAATACACCAAACGCAACAAATAACGTTTCACGGATGCTGTAGGCAACCCGGCTTCATTGGCAGCCGCCATCAGCTCCGAATAGGTGAACTCGCGCGGCATTTCAAGACGGGACGCAGTTTGAAAAAAGCCTTTACCGGCCTGATTCTTCCGGCAGTATCATCCATGGAAGTGGAAAGCAGCAAACTGTGTTCCAGCAACACATCCACTATCTGCATCGCCGTATGGAAATCCTCATCCGAACACTTCCACTCCGATGTATTCCATTGCGGCTCACACTTACGCAATGCAGTCAGCACCATGGCAATACGAGACATCATCAGTCCGTGGCGCAGCACAATGGCCCCCGGAGAATCATCATCTTCCGCCACTACCTCACGCAGATACGTTCTGAAACGCTCCGTATGCTCTTTCCATTGTTCCTCGGTGAAAACCACCTCGGTAGGCGATCCGGAGAGAAAGATAAACATACGCAGCAGCTCCTCGCCCATCCCTTTGAAATAAGCGCGCATATCCAGCCGGGCCTTGCCGGGGTTTGCCGACTTATACTCCCAGTGGGCCTGTCCCACATAGAAAGCCACACGGCTGTACATTCCATTCTCCAGCGAAGAAATAAATTTATGCAACTGGGCGGGAGTACCCGAAGCGCATAATGCCAGATGAGGGTCACTCACAACAACAAGCCGGTGATCCGTCTTGAAATAAGAAGACACCTCCTCGTGCTGGGAGGCGGCACGCATCACATCATCATGTTTTCCATACTCCTGGTGCATGGCAGAACTTATCATGTCCAGCTCGGAGGCATTCATCACCAAGCCGACCGCTCCACCCGCCTCCAAAGCCAGTATCAACTGGCTTTTCGAAATATTGGGAGCCACCTTCAGGATGCGTTCCACCGGCATCTCCGGGCATTGGTCCAAATCGGGAACCCTCTTTTCCTGAGCGGCAAGCCGTTCCTCCAGATTCCACTTCAGCAGCTTCTGCCGGTACTCACGCTCATCCTTCCTGTTCAATTCATCGTAATACTCCTGAATGGCTGCGGGCAGAATTGCCGCCAGCTGCATCACCCCCTTTCCTCTGCCCGAACCGGCCAAAGCCACCAGGTAGAGATCGGCGGAATAAACCATTCCTCCATAATTCATCCTCACCCCCGGCAGGCAACCGCTGATGTTGGTAATCATGGAGAGCAACAGAATATCCCTCTCGCGCTTGTTGCGGACGTGCGTCAAACCACGCTTCAAAAAGTCGGGCAAACGGTCGAACAGTTCATCCGGAAGACACGGAACTTCACGACGCAACTTGTCAGCCTCAAGTTTCTCTAACTCAGCCTCTTCCTCCCCTCATTGCTCAGAATACCGCATAGGTGAGCCCTGAGCCTTGTGAGCCCTGGAAGCAGGTGTTTCGGGCCCCTTGTTCATGTCGGCATACCGGTATCCGGAGTCTATGCGCGGAGGTATATCCCCGGCGGCACACCCCATACCCGCCAGCCTTTCCACCGCCAGCGTTTTCAGCCGTGCCAACTCTTCCTCGCCCACTCCTTTATAGCGGGCGATACGTCCCAGCTTCAACAAAAACTCATTCTTTTTGCCATCCACAAAGGGATTCTGCTCCAGGAACTCGTTGAAGAATGTGTGCAGCATGCCCGAAGCCGCAACGGGAGGCCCGGACGCACCTGCCGGGGTCTTCACTTTCAGTTCCGCCAGAATCTCCCCTACCCTGTCGGGATGCTCCGTCACAAAGCGCCGCCAGGGAAAAACTTCGGTATCCGGACGAAAAAAAGCCTCCGGATCATACGATGCAAAGCAAGGACGGGTGGGATTCTTGCAACTCATGTCACAGGGAAAGGCAAGAAGCTGCGCCACGTGCCATGCCACCAATGCGTATGCCATACGATACTCGTCCACACTCTCCGCTTCCACACGCACCACCAGTTTCAGCCCGTCGTACGAAACGCTGCGCCATGCCGCCTTCACCCAAGGAGTGTCCTTCAATACCTGCAAGAACTCAGACACACGGCCGTTACATTTATCCACATCCAGCATGCGTCCCCGCTCCACTGCTTCAGATTGGTTTCGGCATGGCTCCCATCGCAACGCCCGGCTATCACCAGCGCGGCCAGTTTTCTCTTTAACTTCTTGGCCTCTGTCTCCCTGCCCGAAGCCTTCAGGCGCTGATACTCTTCTACTTGCACCTTCCAGCGTTCGCCACGCAGAAGCTTCACAAACTCTTCCAATGTCATATCCACGGCATGTTCATCGAACACCGAGAAATAGAAAGAGCATAAATCGGTATAAACCATTCATGTATGAATTTAAATTATCAAAAGGAGGGCATTTCCCTCCACCATGAAAGCAAAAGTATATTGCAAACCCATACAATCAAAAGTTAAAATTGTACACTTGCCCAATGTAAAGCACTGATTTACAATACCCATTTATGATACAAGTGTACAAATAACCGGGAGACTTCCTTTTAATGTCTTTTCACATTTTGCTCCTTATTTCCTCTTTTTCTTCTCTTTCCGTTCTTTCTTCTTCTTTTCCTCCTTTTTCCGCAGAAACTCGTCTATATCAGCCAACATACTTTTGCACATGCGCTTCAGAACTCTCATTTCCTCATCAGTGTAGCCTTCACCGGACAGGCGATATCCGGCCATGATTTTTTCCAACTCTTGAAGGAAGCTCAATCTGCCACTATTTTTCTTATAAATCTTGATTTTTCCACAATGTTAATATCATTTAAAATATAAAAAGCACAAAAGTATAAATAAATACGTCATTCTTGTTAATTTTTTCATTTTTTGCGAACAAATAGCTTGTTATCGTAAATGTCTATATTTGCATCAGAATTTAACGACAAGCTTACCTGGGAATGACACAGGTAACAGCGTAGCGTGCTCAAGAGGCATCATTTCTTTCATTTTTTAGAACATCTAACATTACTTTTCCTTCCTCCGAATATGAAAAAATGGCTAGTGGCGTATGTCCGCCTTCACCACGAAAAGAAGACGGCCGAACGGCTGACCGCAATGAACATAGAGAACTTCCTGCCTGTACAAGAAGAAATCCGCCAATGGACTTACCGGAAAAAGAAAATAAAACGGGTGGTTATCCCCATGATGATTTTTGTCCATGTAGATGCAGCGGAACGTTCACAGGTGCTCACGTTGTCGGCCATCAGCGGTATATGGTGCTGCATGGCGAACATACTCCGGCGGTGATTCCGGACGAACAGATGGAACGGTTCAAATTTATGCTGGATTATTCGGACGAGGCGGTGGAGATGTGTACCGCGCCATTGGTCCGGGAGAATTGATACGGGTGGTCAAAGGTCCGCTAAAGGGTCTGGAAGGAGAACTGGTGGAAGTGGATGGAAAAGCGAAGTGGTGGTAAGACTGGATTTGCTGGGATGTGCTGGGTTGATATGCCGGTGGGTTTGTGGAGAAGATGCTTGGACAATCCAAGCAGACCTGAAAAGTACAACGGAAAATTCATATGCCAAATACCCTATCTCTTAAGAGATCAATGCATATTGCATCCAATTCCTCACATTCATTTTTTCTTGCGGAAAAAGATGAAAATGAATATCACAAAAATCAATACGGATAATTTTTCTTGCCACCACACTAAATGAGATTTTCTCTGCCATCTACCAATTATAAAGAAAACAATCTTTTAATCCATAGTAGTGATAAGAGAATAAGGCTCACATCCTATTTTTGGTCGAAGTATAGAATTTCATAAGGAAATAGTTAGTGTTAAACAAGATTCCTTCGTTGGTAAATAGATCTTTTTTCATGTTGTAAAGGAAGAAATTTCCCTGTTTCCTATTGTTTATTGTTAATTTATCACAATTGAACAACGACAATTTTTCTTTATAAATAAAACAAATACCATAAATTATAGAAACTCATTTATGGAGCATTTTTATTTTTTATCAATTACTATAACAACTATACTCCCCAAAT